>Ga0233351_1000002_pt1 | contig 44652 bp, 30 predicted proteins | sample GEONDECOMP309_FD_181716 | JGI IMG/M metagenome (GOLD analysis project Ga0233351, IMG submission 181716) | Leaf litter microbial communities from Shasta-Trinity National Forest, California, United States - GEON-DECOMP-309 | ecosystem: Environmental > Terrestrial > Plant litter > Unclassified...
TAAGAGTAAGTAGAGCGGTAACTAAACATAAAAATTTAATCTAATAATATTAATATAAATTTTATTTATTATAAATTATTAATACATAACAATACTTTTGTTATAACCCTTTGTAGACATTAAGATAATATTTATCTTCTAGTTGTTATAGTTTGTTTAAATAAAACGATCCTTGACCTATCGAGTTAGGAAAAATAAAATAGTTTACTTTTTGTCTGAATACCTAACCCACACCTATGGACAAACGAATTCAAGTATTAATTCTAAGCATTATATGCTTTTTAAAAACACTAACACTATATGTGTTAGTTATAAAATCCCAGGGACCTGTATTAAAAAATATTTTCATACTAGTGCTATACTATCGTCTAGATCATCGAAAATCACATATTCTCTTCCACGTATTATTGGTAATATTTTACCAAGAATTATCAAAGGAAAGGGTATTTATCTTTATACTGAAGACGGGAGAAAAATTCTTGATACTTCTTCAGGTGCTGCTGTTGCTTGTATTGGCTATGGTAACAATAGAGTAATTAATGCCATGAAAAAGGCATTAGATACAGGTACTCCGTACCTATCTACCTCATTTTGGGGTAATAATGTTGTTGAACTGTTGTGTGAAGAAATGATCAATGGAACAAAGGGTCAAATGGCTAAAGTTTACTTGTGTGGTTCAGGTTCAGAGGCTATCGAGGCTACTCTAAAACTGTCTCGTCAATTTTTTTTTGATCAAGACCCAGAAACACTACGTGTTAACTTTATCGCCCGAGAGAATTCATACCACGGTGTTACTATCGGTGCTTTGAGCATATCAGGACATATTGAGCGCAGAGCACCATATCTACCCTTACTCATGAAAAACGTTCACCATGTTTCCTCTTGTAACCCATACCGGCAACGGATAGAAGGGGAATCAGATGCAGCTTTTGTTACTCGTAAAGCTGCTGAACTCGACGCTAAATTTCGAGAGTTAGGGCCAGAAACAGTGATCGGTTTTATAGCTGAACCTGTCGTCGGCGCTGCGCTTGGGTGTGTTCCACATGTCCCTGGCTATCTGAAAGCAATGCGAGATGTTTGTCACAAATACGGTGCTCTTTTCATACTCGATGAAATAATGTGTGGAATGGGCCGAACAGGTACATTGCATGCATGACAGGCTGTCGATGTTGTGCCTGACATCCAGACTATTGCTAAAGGACTTGGAGGAGGATACCAACCAATAGGGGCTGTGTTAATCTCGGAAAAGGTGTTTAATGTATTGCAAAAAAGAGGGCGGTTCGTTCATGCTCAAACTTACCAGAGCATGCCTATACAAGCGGCTGCTGCTCTAGAAGTCCAAAAAATTATACGGGAAGGTAATTTGATGGATAATGTTTCCAAACTGGGTGAGTATTTAGGAGTGCGTTTAAAAGCCGTTCTGGGTAACCATCCTAATGTAGGAGATATTAGGGGACAGGGTCTCTTCTGGGGTATAGAATTTGTTAAAGATAATTTAACAAAGGAGCCTTTCGATCGTAAACTTGATATTGCAGAAAATATAAAAAACACTGCCTTATTACCTCCATACAATATGACAGTCTATGCTGGAACTGGTACTGCAGATGGTGTCCGTGGAGACCATATAATGCTTGCTCCTCCTTATATTCTTAAAAAGAAAGACGTGGACCATATAGTCATGGTTATATCGGCTGTGATTAAAGATGTTTTCAAGAAAATTAACTCTTAAAAGAGATAATGATAGTAATATAGCCTATTATGAAGATTAATTTTTAGATATACTTCAGACATAATAACTTACTTTTTGCCTGAATACCTAACCCACACCTATTAACAAACGAATTCAGGTAATAATTCTGAGCCCCATCAGCCTAAAAACGTACATAAAGAAAGTAGTATTTCTTTATGAACAGAAAGATGGTTCTGGTCTTCAAATGCTAAAGATATAGTGTTCCTATATCTGATATTTGCATTATTTTCGGGATTATTGGGTACAGCTTTTTCTGTTTTAATAAGATTAGAATTAAGCGGACCTGGTGTTCAGTATATTTAAATAATATAAATTTGTAAGAAGTAGATTTTTTTTTTATTATTTTACTTTTTTTAACTAACGAGGTTTCCTCTGTTTTTTTCGTTTTATATAAACCCGTCTCTAAAATAGAGGAATATAAGACTGAACAGTTGTGTGTAGTATTATTAAAGATTAATTTATTTAATTAATCCTGAGGGAAATTCGTAAAAAAGAATAAAAAAAACATGTTATTAACACTTTTACTAGTAATACCTTTGTTTGGTATATTTGGGATTTCAACTGGAATATCTTACCAGTTGATAGATATTAATCGTATAAAGAAAATTGCTTTAATTACGTCCCTATTTAACCTTATTATTTCCTTAATTGTTTTTATAATGTTTGATTTTAGTAACAATCAATTCCAATTTGTTCAAGAATACCATCAAATAAGTTCTTTCGATTTTTACTTAGGTCTAGATGGATTATCGATATATTTTGTATTATTAACAACTATTATAACACCTATAGCACTTTTAAGTAATTGAAATTCTATTGATGAAAATGTGAGATCATATGTGATAATAATTTTATTATTAGAAACTTTATTATTAGCAGCATTTTTAGTTTTAGATATATTATTATTTTATATTTTCTTTGAAAGTATATTACCACCCTTATTTATATTAATTGGTTTATTTGGATCAAGTAATAAAGTACGAGCGAGTTTTTTTTTATTCTTATACACGTTATTAGGTTCATTATTCTTATTATTATCGATATTAACTATGTCATCTATAATGGGAACTACTGATTTTGATGCATTATATAAAACAAATTTCCAATACTCTACACAATTGTTTTTATTTTATGGTATATTTATAGCATTTGCTGTAAAAACTCCAACTATATTTTTAAATACTTGACTGTTAAAAGCTCACGTTGAATCTCCTTTAGGTGGTAGTATAATATTAGCTGCTATTGTTTTAAAATTAAGTTTATATGGTATTTTTAGACTTATATTACCATTATTACCTAAAGCTTCTATAGATTATACATATATAATATATCTTATAGGTGTTATAACTATAATATACGCTAGTTTTAGTACTCTAAGAACAATAGATGTAAAAGAACTTATAGCTTATAGTTCTGTATCACATGCAGCTGTTTATCTTATAGGTGTATTTAGTAATACTATTCAAGGAATAGAAGGTGGTATTGCTTTAGGATTAGCTCATGGGTTTGTTTCGAGCGGTTTATTTATTTGTGTTGGAGGAGTATTATATGACAGATCTGGTACTAGATTAATTATTTTTTATAGAGGTATCGCTCAAATGATGCCTTTATTTTCTATTTTATTTTTTATTTTATCTTTAGGTAATTGTGGATTTCCGCTTACTTTAAATTTTGTAGGGGAGTTTATGTCTTTATATGGTGTATTTGAAAGATTGCCGTTACTAGGTGTTTTCGCAAGTTCATCCATAGTATTTTCTGCCGCATATACTATATATATGTTCAATAGAATAGCTTTTGGTGGGACTTTTAGTAAATTTTTTGAAGCTAATATTAATGATATAAACAAACGTGAGTTTTATATATTATTTACATTAGTTGTATTAACAGTTATATTTGGTGTATATCCTGCTCCTATTTTAGATGGTTTACATTTCTCCGTTTCATCTTTAATTTATAATAGCTTTTTAGATCAGTTAATCTAAAAGGATTAAAATAAAAACTAAAAATAATTAGTTTTCTCTTTATTAAAACAAATATAAGTATAAACTATGAAATTAATTTCATAAGAATTAGCCTATGTATTTGTGCGTAGCAAGAAAATAGAAAAGAATTATATATAAATTTAAAATTTTAAATTTATATATAAATTACAAATTACCTCATAGTAATGGTGTATATACCATTACAGGATATATTACAAATATATTCCAGATATATACATCAGGAGACGAATCAACAGAAAAAATGAAAAAGTATATATTGAGTTTGATGATGGCTCTGAATGAACGCTGTCCAAATGCTTGACACATGCTAATCGTACGTTTAATTTAATATATGATGTAAAATATCCTTAATTTCATTAAAAGTGGTGTACAGGTGAGTATATGATATTTTGGCTGCCTTAAAGTAAGGTTTATAAATACCTTATATCTTTTTATATTTCATTTCAACTGAAATATAAAAAAATTTGATTTTGAAAGGAAAGTAATTTCCGCTTTAAGAGGACAATAAATATTTCGGATAGGTAGTAATTAAGGTAATGGCTTAATTAGCTTAAAATTCCGTAGTCGAGGCTGAGAGGTCGATCGATCACATTGGGTCTGAAAAAACCCCAATACGTATAGTACAGCAGTGGGGAATATTGGTCAATAGCCTAACGGCTGAACCAGCAACTTGGGAGAATGAATAGCTTCGGCTAATTATACTTGGCTGTCTAATTTATTATGTTTAATTTCAAAAGATTTAAATTTAATAGGTTATTCATTTTAACCTTAATTAATTGTTAATGGTTAATTAATTTACCATTTCTATATGAGTAAGAGAATATTTATTCTCATGGACAAGTATAAGATCGATTTTATCGAATAAAGTTCTAGATAGAATACTGATTATGACAATTTTCTGTCTATATGTCTTGACCAAAATACGTGCCAGCAGTCGCGGCAAGACGTAGAAGACTAGTGTTATTCATCTTTAATAGGTTTAAAGGGTACCTAGACGGTATAATTAGTCTAAAATAAGATACGGTTATACTAGAGTTATATATGAGGAGGTGAGTATTTATGGAGTAGAGTTAAAATTTTTTGATCCCATAACGACTGGCAACGGCGAAAGCAACCTTTTATCTAATAACTGACGTTGAGGGACGAAGGCTCGGGTAACAAACAGGATTAGATACCCTAGTAGTCCAAGCAGAGAATTATGAATGCCATAGATTAGATATTTTTAGTCTATAAATGAAAGTGTAAGCATTTCACCTCAAGAGTAATGCGGCAACGCAGGAACTGAAATCATTAGACCGTTTCTGAAACCAGTAGTGAAGTATGTTATTTAATTCGATGATCCGCGAAAAACCTTACCACAACTTGAATATTATTTTTTGTATATTATTTTTAATAATATACGTAAGATATTACAAGCGTTGCACGGTTGTCTTCAGTTAATGTCGTGAGATTTTGGTTAATTCCATTAAATTAACGGAAACCCTTGCTTTATTTGCAATATATTGAAATAAAGCAGCACACCAGCATAACGGATATGTTAATAGGGATCAAGACAAATCATCATGGCCTGAATGTTGTGGGCGATAGACGTGCCACATATTCCTATACAAAATGAAGCGAAAATGTGAATTTAAGCTAATCTAATAAAGTAGGATATAATAAGGATTGTAGTCTGAAATTCGACTGCATGAATAAGGAATTACTAGTAATCGTGAATCACCACGTCACGGTGAATTTAATCTCAGATAGGTACTAACAACTCGTCAGGCACCGAAAGAAGTGTGTGCAATAAGTTTGGTTTATGTTTTATTTGTTCTAGATAATTAGTTCTAGTTATATTATGGTAGATCTTCGTATGCGTGACTTTGATTGGTGTTAAGTCGAAATACGGTTCGTGTAGTGGAAATTGCACGGGATTAATTAATATTAACAATTATGTATACATAAAGGTATAACTCCTTTGACGCGAAGTTTCGTTTATAAGATTTTTTATACTAATATGTGTATATATAGAAAGGTTACGTTTGTTGGTATAACGAATTGAACTAAAAATTTAGTAATATTAGGCTGTTAAAGGTTCTAATGCTAAAGTAATTATTTGTCAATTAAATATGTAATTTAGCATATTTACAAGAGTTCAATTCTCTTTCTTTCTTTTTATAACATATAAGTTACTATTATTATAAACATAAGCAAAAGATAAGTATAAGTTTTAGTTTCCTTTTAATTTTACTTTTTTTTATTTAAAAACAATATTAATTAAACATTTAAAATACTAATTTAGAATAGTTTAATACTAAGATAATTAAAATAAACAAAGGTATGGTATATTATATTAACAATTTTAGTAAATGGTAGGTATAATTTTATATTCTATAACCTTTATATTTAAAGTATTTTAGCAAATAATTTTATAAAACAACATTTTAATTAAATTTTTTTTTATAAGCTTGATATATCTTCTTTAGATATAAAATATAATTATGTTTAAGATCTAATTCAAATAAAACAATATTAATTTAATAAAGACCTATCTAAAAATTTTAAATTAAGAATAGTTTACTTCTCTTTAAATTGTACTCTTAATAAATAAAGTATAGTAGTTTATTATATCATAGTATACTCTAAGAGAAACCAAGTACAAAATGTAAGTATTAAAACGAAATTAAAGTCATAAGTATACTCGAAAAAAAAATAAATATATTTAAAAGATAATAAAAAACCTTTTTTTTCAATACCCACAATTTGACTATTCGCTGTAACATTAAATTAAAAAAAAAACTTTTAAATGTTTAATTGTTTATAAAGAATATTTTTGTATTTATAATTAATTTAAAAAGGAGGGTTCCTTTATTGGTAAGAAGGGTTGAGCTGTAAACTCAATAGTAAAAAATGCTTTAAGAGTTCGAATCTCTTGTCTCCTATGTTACAGTTAGCCTTTATAGCTCAAAGGTAGAGCAGAATACTGTTAATATTTTGATAGATGTTCGATTCATCTTAAGGGCTTATGCCAAAAACTTTGCTGGTGTGTTAGTTTAATTGGTAGAACATTGTGTTTCGGCCACAAAGATTACAGGTTCAATTCTTGTACACATCTCTATAGTTAACCATAGTTACTGTGCTCTTATACAGTAAAAATATGGTATGATTAAAACATTTATGTACTAATAACAATCTTAATTACTGTATCTTCAATAATGTTAAATATTAATGTTTAGTCTAACAAAGGTAGTTAATTATATTTATTTATCGTTTTAAAAATAAACTGAGGTTAAATGAAATTATTTTAAATTAAATGAACAGTCTTTATCTTTTAAATGAAACATATACTAATGGTTATAGAGTGGAAACTTTAGATATACTATCCTTTATTGCTATTTTGTGTGGAATATTTGTTATTATTAGCAAGAATCCTATAGTATCAGTTTTATTTTTAATAGGTTTATTTTTAAGTATAGCTAGTTATCTTATAGTATTAGGTATAAATTTTATTGGTCTTTCTTATTTATTGGTATATGTAGGTGCGGTTTCTATACTATTCCTTTTTATATTAATGTTAATTAACGTAAGAATAAGTGAATTGTTTAGTAATACTAGTAATAGTATACCTTTAGCTATATTTATATCTATATTATTTAGTTTTCCTGTAAATGAAATATTACCTTATTCTAATATTGTTTTTGGTAGTTTTATTCCTAACTTAATTTCTATTTTTTATTACTTTTTTGGTAACTTTATAAAAATGAACAGTATAGATTTATATAATGGGCAAATATATTTAGTAACTAGCAAAGTTTGAGATGGTAATTTAACAGAAACTAGTCATATAACAACTATAGGTAATATTATGTATACTAGTTATAGTATTTGATTGATTATAACTTCTATTATATTATTATTAGCTATGGTTGGTGCTATTGTAATTACTATTAAACAAAAAAATATACCAACTGAAAATTAGAAAAATACGATGTGTAAAATTAAATTAAAAACTTAACTTAAAAAAAAAAAATAGTATATATTAATTACTATTTTTTTTTAACGAATTAGCTCAACGGTAGAGCGACCGTTTTATACACGGTCGGTTAGGTGTTCAAATCACCTATTCCTTATTTCAACATGTTTTTTTTAGTTTATAAATAAATAGTATAATAATAATTTCTACTATTAAAAACTATATTTTTATTTTAACATTACGCCTCAAAATTTAGATAATATATACCAAAGGTATGCAAAAAATCCATATAAAAAGCAATCTTCTATTGATTTTTATAAATTTTAATTTATATATATAATGAAGAAAAACAATGACAAACCTGACGAGAAGTAATTTTCAAGCTCATCCTTTTCATTTGGTATCGCCGTCACCTTGACCTATATATACCTCTATTGCATTATTAACTCTAACAACTAGCGGGGTATTAACTATGCATGGGTTTACTAATGCACAGTTTTTTTTTTTCTCTGCTTTTGTAATACTTATATTTTCTATGTCATTTTGATGACGGGATGTTATAAGTGAAGCAACATATTTGGGTAATCATACATTAGCAGTTCAAAGAGGGTTAAATATGGGTGTTGCTCTATTTATAGTATCAGAAGCATTATTCTTTTTAGCGATATTTTGAGCATTCTTTCACAGTGCTTTATCTCCTACAGTTGAATTAGGAGCCCAGTGACCACCTATGGGAATTGAAGCCATTAATCCTTTTGAATTACCTTTACTTAATACTGTTATTTTATTATCATCTGGTGTTACTGTTACATATGCTCATCATTCTTTAATACAAGGAAATAGACGTGGTACTTTATACGCGTTAGTAGCTACAGTATTATTAGCTATAGTTTTCACAGGTTTCCAAGGTGTGGAATATACTGTTTCTTCATTTACTATAAGTGACGGTGCTTTTGGATCATGTTTTTATTTCGCAACTGGATTTCACGGGTTACATGTTATGATAGGTACAGCTTTCATCGCAGTTGGTCTTTGACGTGTTTTAGCTTATCATTCTACTGATAATCATCATTTGGGATTGGAATCTGGAATTCTTTACTGACATTTCGTTGACGTGGTATGGTTATTCCTCTTCATCTCGATTTATTACTGGGGTTCTTAAATATAGTAATTATTATTAATAGATTTGTTTCTTTAATAAATGCAGTTAAATTACATTTAGTTGCTTATTATGTATATTTATATTATATTTTTGTTAATAAACTAAAAATATAAATTTTAAGATTATAATAATTAAAATTTATATTAAGAGATCTTAATTTAATGGTAAAATACGAGACTTTTAATCTTTGTTATATGGGTTCGATTCCCATAGATCTTAAATTATATAAACGGGCATCGATCAATGGTTAGGTCTATTATCTTCCAAATAATTAATGTGGATTCGAATTCCACTGCCCGTAGTTTTAATTTATTAGGGTTAGTATCCTAATGGTAAGGGGCTTTCTTGTCACGAAAGATTATGTCGGTTCGAGTCCGATCTGACCCGCTAAAAACAAAAATAAATTTTTATAGGAAAAGTTGCTATTGGTAAAGCGAGATATTTGCTAAATATTGTGTTATGCACCTGGATGTTCGAATCATCTCTTTTCCGATATTTAAAGCTAAAAATATTCTAATTAAATTAATACAACATAAAGAGCATAGTTTAAGGGTAGAATCTGAAGCTTCAAACTTCATCGTCTCAGTTCAAATCTGAGTGCTCTTGAATACTTATATGTTTAAGTTATATTATTAACATATACATCATTATAATTTAAGGTTCCTTAGCTTAATTGGTCAAGCGTATCTTTGATAAGGATATGTTCGGAGTTCAAGTCTCTGAGGAATCAAGTATTACTTTAAGTAAACATCAGTATATAAAGTAAAAATATTTGTAATATTTATCAAAATCTAATAATGAAAGAGAATTGACTGAGTGGTTTATAGTGATAAGCTTGAAACTTATTGGATTTAATAGATCTCATCCGTTCAAATCGGATATTCTCTGTATTTTTATTGTACAAATAATTATATAGCTAAATTACGGGTTAGAGCCAGGTTGGTTAGGCGTCTCATTTGGGTTGAGGAATTGTTATGTTCGAATCATAATAGCCCGAAGATAAGTATAAATTAGACGATGTAATTAGTAATGTCAACGATATCTACATAGCGTTTCTAAACTATAAAAAGTAGTGTAGGAAAGTATATAAAGAAACTATTAGGGATGCCTGGCTATATATTAAAGAGAGTAACTTAATTTGTGTATTTTGGCAACTGTGTGCACATGAACTCTAAGAGAAATTCAATAATAAACGAAGTGAACCGAAATATCTTAATAACTTCAGGAAAAGAAATCAAACGAGATTCTATAATTAGTGTGAATGAAAGTAGAAGAGCCTATATTAGTATATATTTATTTATATACTGGTAGCAATAAGTAAAATGGGAAAAACCTGTTTGAATATAAAGGGGAACCTTCCTCTAAGGCTAAATATAATATATAAGCGACAGCGTATAGTACGGTGAAGGAAAGGTTTGAAATAGTAGTTTTATAAGCAGCTCGAGTAAATTTAAAAAAAAAAGTAAGAGCGTACCTTTGGCATAATGGGTCAGCGAGTTAATATTAGATGCGAGCAGTAATGCCCAGATAAACCAATTATGAAATAATGAATTAGTATCTAAAATTAGACCCGAAGCCTGGTGATCTTACTACAGTCAGGGTTATAAAAGCCCGAACGGGTTATCGTTGTATAGATATCCGAAGAACTGTGGTAAGTTAGTGAAAGACAACACTGACTAGGATAGCTGGTTTTCTGCGAAACCTATATAAGTAGGTAATTCAAGGCACATCTTAGCAGGTACAGAACTGTGATCTCAGGCAACTTCTATTTTATTATTTTGATGCTGCCTCCTACGGAAGGACAGCAAGCAAAATAAGGAATAATTTTGCATATATCGGGGGATCGTGAAGATTTTATCGGTGAGTATTCGCACTCGGAAGGGCAAAGATGAATATTGAATAATCGGACATAGTACGCTAAGGTTGTATGTCTAAAGGGAAACAGCCCAGAACAAGAGTTAAGGTTCCAAAATTATTGTTAAGTGAAATTAAGGAAGTTTCTATCTTATACGACTAGGAAATTGGCTTAGAAGCGGTCATTTTTTGAAGATCTCGTAACAGAGCACTAGTTTAGTTATTATATAATTACTTTGATAGTTGCACCGAAAATTTAACGGATCTAAACAATATACCGACACCTTGTCCATATTTTTTAATAATTAATATTATTATATTTAATGGGGTAGCAGAACGTTGGGTAAATCTTAGACTTATTCTTTTTAAGAATAATTATCAGATAACCCAAGTGAGAATGCTGACATGAGTAACGAAAAAGGATAAATACTATATGGCAAAATCGACTATTTATTCTATAATGAATTAATTTGATTAGTATATTCAGGCACCAATCAGACTGCGTAAAAGTTATTTATATAGCCAATTCGCAGATATTATAAGCCACTAATTATTTTATTCTAATTATGTAGAGTAAATAAGAGGAGTGGGCGTAATCCCCATCGTTAGTAATCCTCGCCTAAAGCTTATGGATTTTTTATAAAGCAACGGCCTCTAAGTTTACCAACCTAAAGGATTAAACGATGAGTAAGTCTTTGTTACAGAGTAACAACCTTCTTTTTATATGAAAAATTAAATAAGTGAAGAAGGTTCTGGAAAAACAGTAACAGGTTATATTATTGAGAATAAACTAAAGAGATGAGCGATAATATAAGATTATAAAACCGTACCTAAAAACTACCACAAGTAAGCTAGTAGAGAATACGAAGGCGTTTGAGTGAACAATCATTAAGGAACTCGGCAAACTAACTACCGTAACTTCGGGATAAGGAGAGCCATTCCTCCTAATTAATATTAGGTAAAGAATAGGAAGCATGGAATAGTGTTGTACGACTGTTTAATTAAAACAAAGCACTCTGCAGTAAGATAATAAATCAAAGTATTGAGTGTGATTTCTGCCCGATGTCGGCTGGTTAACGGATTTGCTAAGTTGACTAATATAAGCTTGGTTTTGAAGGAAACCCCGATCAATGGCGGCCTTACCTATGAGGGTCCTAAGGTAGCGGAATACCCTGGCCGTTAAATGCGGTCTTGCATGAATGATTTAACGATACAACAGCTGTCTCAATGATTGGCTCAGTGAAATTGGAATAACTGTGCAGATACAGTTTACCTCTAGTTAGACGAGAAGACCCTATGCAGCTTTACTGTTACTAGTGATTGAATATGATATTACAAATTTTAGTGTATAAGGTAGTAACGAAGAGGTTCAAAATTGAAACACCTTTATTTAGTATAATCATATTGGTAGATATTTTTCTATATCAGAATATAATGGCGTTCTATGAATGTTAAGTAGAGTAGAATCTTTTCCTCCACTCTCCATAAATATAAAGATTAACCTTTAAAGGGACAATTGTTAGGAGGCAGTTTATGCGGGGCACAGATCCCATAAAAAGTACCTGGGTGTATCCAAAGTTAATTTGGTAAAATTGTCATAATATATATATATGACTAATAAAAATACAAATTATTTAGGTAATTTGTATTTTTATTTTTATTTTTAGTTTGTCATTTGGTATAGCTCAAGCTATAATCAATCCAGCTACATATCTACTTAAGTTAGAACTAACATTTTTTTTATTCAAGTAAGATTTTAACTATATGGAAAATAGATGTAATTAAAACATTAATTTTTAAATAATGTTTTTAGTTATATTATTTAGTATGCGATTAATAAGAAAAAAGTTATTAATTATAAAAAGCAAATAAATTAAAATCACTAATAATATAATTATGTTTATTACTTGTCAAGTTTAATGGCTTAATCTTGCTTTACTGTCTGACTTACACGTCTATCAGTCGCGTAAGCGGGGCATATGATCACAAGATGCAGAAAGGAAAGGTCTTGGATTTTTGAAAAAGCTACGCTAGGGATTTTTGTCCCCCAATGTTTAATCTTTTTGGTGCGGAGCAAGAGATATAAACTTATTGGAAAAAATTGGGTAAATTTCAAGAACGACTTTGAGAAAAAAAAGTTAACTTGAAGCGGAATTTACTTTATAAAGTAAAAGCGTTCAACGACTAATAGATCGAATAAAAATTATTCATCATATCCCCAACATTTCTTTTTCTTTTATATAATTAATAAAACATTATACATGAATGTTTAATAATAATAATAATAATAATAATAATTAATATCTTAAATATTAATGAAATAGACTCAACTCTCAGATTAAAAGTTGAGCTTCGGGTAAAAGTCAAACAATAACCACAATAAATTTATTCTAAAAAATAATGAAAAGTTATAAAAATAACTCCGAAATATATTACCAACCTACATGATTTGAAATAAAAAATACGCCCATATTATTTAATAAAAAAACTAAAAAGTTAGTTTTAAAACCATTAAAACATATATATAGTGATACAGGTAAAACTAGACACTATACACCTGCGGCTCAAGAATGGTATAATAGTATTTATTCTTATAATAACAATTATACTAAAACGTTACCAACAGCTGATAAAAACCTAATGAAATTATTAAAAAGTTATTTTAATTTTAATCTTAAATTAAATAAATTTTATATGATTAAACAATTAGCTACTAGATTTAAACGATTATCCGCAAAAAAAATTTTTGTTGGAAGAGGAGACTTAAAACATACTAATGATAAAGTAATTATTACATTTTTTGTATATAATACAGAAAAAATGTTTTTACTTAACCACATTAGAAAAGTTTATACTATCTTATATGATCCTATAGAGAAACTAAAAAAATCTGTAAATAGGGATAGAGACGGTAAAGAGATTATAACTTACAATAGACCTTACACTTTGAAAGAATATTTAACTTTAACTAATCATAGTGAAGAATGATACTTTTCTTACATATCACATTTTGCTAAGAAATTAAATTTACAATATAGTAAATTAATTAAATTATGCGAAATATTAAAAAAATTAGCTGAACAAAATTTATTAAACGAAGGTGAAAATAAGATAATTTTTAATATGTTAAATATTAATACTTTTAGTTATCCTGATTTTAAATTTTATATGAATAAATGTTTTCATAAATACACTAAACCTTATTATAGACTTATTTATTGACTTTGATTTAATAATTTAAAATTTTCAGGTAAATTCCTCGAAAACCTTACACGTTTAGTTTTAAATATGTACAATAAAAAAATAGAATTTAATATTGTTAGTTTGAAAAAAATGCACTTTAATAGTGATATATTTACACAAGCTGTCTCTTTAAAAATAAGAAATAGAGAGAATAAACTATATCAAGTTTTAAAAGCATCTTTAAGAAAACTTAATTTACGTAACGTAAGACAATTAAGTAGACAAATAAAAGATAAAAATATGTGTTTAGTAAATAATATACGAAATGATAATATTAGTTCTATGTTTACTAAATATAATAAAGATCCTTTGAATAACTTATTGTTAGATTATTTTCCTTGAAAAGAAAATTTATGATTAAATATGGTTAAATTTTCTAAAAAAATGGAACGTTATATTCTTTTAGATAACTATGTGCTTTATAATTTAAAACATAGAAAAATGGCAGGTGTTAGAGTTGAAGCTAAAGGTAGATTAACCAGACGATTTACTGCTTCTAGATCTGTTTTTAAAATGAAATGAAAAGGTGGTTTAAAAAACGTTGATTCTTCATTCAGAGGATTATCTGCTATAATGTTAAGAGGTCATGTTAAATCTAATGTACAATACTCTGTTTTAAATTCTAAGAATAGAAATGGAGCTTTTGGAGTTAAAGGTTGAGTAAGTAGTAAATAACACTGAACTACAAAATAATAAAAAAAGGTTTTTTTGCCTTATTCTTAATTTTCGCGTTGCATTAATTATATAAAAGAAAAAAAATGAAGAAATAGTCTGAACCATCTTGTGAAAGATGGAAAAGAGATAATATTCTCTATAACAAATTTGAACAGGCTAATTGCGCCAGGAAGTACAAATTGAGTGCGCAGTTTGGCACCTCGATGTCGGCTTAGCTTATCCACATGAATGCAGGAATCATGAAGGGTCCGACTGTTCGTCGGTTAATAAGTTACACGAGCTGGGTTAAATACGTCGTAAGACAGTATGGTTTCTATCTTCTAGAGGGAATTAGAATAAAATAAAGATAGCCCCCTCGTACGAAAGGAGCTGGGTATATTAACCTCTGGTTTACCTGTTGTTTATGTGCCCAATATTAATTTAAGCATAAAAATTTTTAATTTTTATACTGGGATGTTACTTTCACTAAGTAAATTTATAACATAGGCACGGCAGGAACGCTAAGTTAGTTTAAATAAGTGCTGAATGCATCTAGGCACGAAATTTTCTTTAAGATATTCTTAAGCATTCGTAGTATAACACTACGAGTTTCGTAACTATAAATGATTTGGGTTGCGATAATAGGCTTTAGTTGAAAGAATTTAAATTTTTTTAGGCATAAAGTACTAATTTGACAATAAATTTAATTGTGGAACTAAATTATATAGATATCTCTAGACCTGTAAATTTTAAATATATTTTAAAGTATTAATAAGCCTGCTACATTTTTTTTATGTCCGATTAGCATAAAAGTAATGTAGCTGTTTTGTAACCAGCTGAAGCAAGCGCGATACTTGCATTGGACTAATACTATAACTAATAGTACGTTAAGGCCTTATCGTCAAGTGGTTAAGACGTAATTTTTTCATAATTGCATGCGAGGGTTCGAACCCCTCTGGGGCTGTGTATATATATATATATATTGCGGATTGATGTAATAGTAACATAATTGGCTCATAACCAGGATATATTGGTGCAATTCCTTTATCCGCACATAATATATTACTAAGGTTATAGCTTAATTGGTAAAGCAAGCTGCTCATGACAGCTGAGATGAGTGTTCAAATCACTCTGGCCTTATAATGTTGTATTTACTATATTATTTAATCCGAGTGCTGGAATTGGTAGACAGGATAATCTTAAGTTTTATTGATATAACATCGTGAACGTTCAAGTCGTTTTTCGGATAAAACAAATTATAATATGTAACATATATTATATATTAATATATTTAATCTTTACTACATTATAGTAATAGTGTATATACTTACCAAATATATATATAAATATAAAATCTTATATTTATATAATATACAAAATACAACATAAGGGTGTATATACCCTAATAATTATTATACATATATATTTATATGGGGAAATAGTGTTAATTAGGTAAAACAACAATCTTGCACATTGTGATTACAGGTTCAATTCCTGTTTTCTCCAGCTTTAAATCCATTTTAATACTATCATCTTTTTTACTTTATAGTTTTTATCAAGAGAGGTATAATAGTAGTAGTAATAATACTATGTATTACAAAAGCAGAAAAAAAACTGTGCATTAGTAAATCCATGCATAGTTAATACCCCGCTAGTTGTTAGAGTCAATGATGCAATAGAGGTATCGTTTGCCTTTGTGTTATTTATAATAACAGTGTATATTTGTTCAAAATACATATTATCCCGATTTGTTTCTTTATTTACTTCATTATTATACTATAGTATAATAATGAATGCATATTTTTTTTTCTTAATATTTTTATGTCAGTATTTCTATATTTAGTTACAGTTTTTGATGTATCTATTATTATAAGCCTTCCTTTAAATTTTTGATACATAGTTTTAGTAAATAATATCGTATATCGAGAATATTTTAAGGTTAAATTAATATTTATCTGTTATGCTTTTAATAGTATACCTAAAACAATATTAATTATATTTTTTTTACGTCTTTTTTTGTTATATGTACTAATGATTTACCAGAATTGGGTTATAATCAACCACTAATTATGCATATGGTTGATATTAATCATGAGCAAGACGTAGATCCTAGGCATAACAATAATTTACAAGTAGTTTATGCTAAACTATCTAGATTATTATTTGTATCGGATAATATTGATCCTAATAGGGGATTAACTATGAACAATAATAACCTAGTTAATCTCTCTTTTACTGATCGTGATAGGTTAACTAGGAAAAATAAAATTACAGAGGTTTATCCTAATTATGCTTTCAGATTTAATGCAAATCACTCGAAAGGGTTTTCTTTCTCAGATCAAATAACAACTGAAATCCTAGAGTTGTTTAGGCCTACTTAATATTTACTTTTAAATTTAAAATACGTGTACTATTAAATTGTTCTATGATTATTTAATGATAAAATTAAATACCTTTAGCCTATATTTTCTGTTAATTTAAATACATATGTTATAGTTTACGTTGAAATATATTTTTATAGTATTTGTTTGGAAAAAATATTAACTAACTTTATATAATAAAAATTCCTTTTATTATAGCTCGAGAAGCTCAATTGGTTGAGCGGAACTCTGAAGATGTTTAGGTTGTAAGTTCGAATCTTATCTGGAGCAGTTAAAAGGTAGTGATGGAATTGGTAGACATGAATAGCTTAGGACTATTTGATTTATATCTTGTCCGTTCAAATCGGATTTACCTTATACTCTAAGCACAATATATTAGCAAGTATGTTGTAGACTAATCGGTAAGTCATAAATTTTTGGTATTTATAATTGAGTGTTCGAATCACTCCGACATAATTTATATCATAGTTCAACATACCAACACATTACGAATTATCAGTTATCATATTTCTATTAATTCCATGCAAAAAGCAAATAAATATGTCTGCTAGACCGTGTGACGACAATGATTATTATGTTTAGGTCGATTAGAGGGTTTATTTGTATCTACGTTTGTGAATATAGTTCAATGGTAGAACATCTGTATGTGGAACAGAAATTTCCCTGTTCGAATCAGGGTATTCACACTGAAAGCATAAAGCTAATATAAATTATAATTTATACATCATTAATGAAGGCTCAACTTAAATTTATATTTATTAATTAAAGATAATTAATGCAGCCCGAGTAGTTCAATGGTTAGAACATTAATTTCATGCATTAATAATGGGAATTCGACTTTCTCCTCAGGCTATTGTTTATTAATATACTAAGCTTAACGCCTTTTTTTAGATTTAAACCAAAATTATTGTTCAATAACACTAAAAACCTTGTTTTGATAAAATATTCACATTTAACTTGTTTTCTTTCTTTAATCACTAGAGGAGTTCGTCTCTTTTTGCAATAAATTCTAAAAATTTAAACATGAATAAAAACATTAATAAATCTAATTTTTCATTTGCAAATAAAAAGACTACGCGTTTCTTTAGTTCTAAGTTTGAATCCTTTATTATTTATAATAATTCCTTATTGAATAAATCTAATGATTTAAACTATATTTTAGGTAAAAGCGGTATTTATAGATCAGTTAATAGGATAAATAATAAATGTTATATAGTAAGTTCTGTATATTTACATTCTAGGCTTTTAAACTATAATAAAGATCTGAATAAAAAAATTACAAATAAGAAATAGTCTATATCGAGCTTTATTATACCATGACTATAATAATTTTAATTTAGATATATAGGAATACTATGATATATATTCTGTATTAGATAGAGAACAGTATTATATTGATTTATTAAAACCAGAATATAACATATTGACTAAAGCAGGCTAAAATTTAGGGTTCAAACATATACCGTAAACAATATTAAAATTTAAAGACCGTAAACTTAGTCCTGAAGCTTTAGCTAATTTTAAAAAAGAAAAAGGTTTGTTCCATTATGATCTTTAAGAAAAACTTATCATCTATTAGCTATTGGTCATATTACAACAACTATAAACATCAAAGATAATTCTGTGAAAACATGTGATTATATACGTGCCACGGTAAGAGGTGTTGATGTTAATCATGCAACAATAAACTATATTAACACCAATAAACTCTTAAAAGGTATTTATTAGGTAACCCTTAAATTAAAATGATAGTTTAAAGGATTAAAACATTAATTTTATGCAATAAATAACCGTATAAAAATTAATTAGGCTCTTTTTTTTAAGGAATTAGCTCAACGGTAGAGCGACCGTTTTACACACGGTCGGTTAGGTGTTCAAATCACCTATTCCTTATTTCAATTTGTTTTTTTTTAGTTTATAAATAATGAGTATAATAACTATTTAAACTATATACAATTGTTGCTAGTTTAAATAGTATAAATAATTTAATTGGATTTATTTTACTATTAAAAACGAAAATTTTTTTTACTATACGCTCCAATTTTTAGATAATATATACCAAAGGTATGCAAAAAATCTATATAAAAAGCAATTTTCTATTTATTTTTATATTTTTTAGTTTATATTTCTAATGAATAAAAATAATGACTAACAATAATAATAATGGTCAACAACAAAATAGCGATCAAAACAATAACGGTCAACAACAAAATAGCGATCAAAACAAAAATAACCAGAGACAAACTTTACCAAGTATAGGTCAAGTTCTAGGTGAATATCTAAATATTAGAATAGCAAACGGTGTAGAATGGAAACGATATTCAAATGGTCATACTTACATGAAAAAGGATGGTAAGTGGGTACGTAGGGTAATAAATCCTAACTACCAAGGGCCTAGAAAAGTAATAATGTTAATTAGTTTTATATTATTAATATTTGTTGTCTTGCCCTTAACTATAAATATAATAGAATGTTTTCCTTTAGATATACTAAACATTTATACAATTATTACTTGTTTCCCTGCTTTAGTTGATTTATCTAGTTTAGTTTGTAGTTTTCCTGTTTTAGATATTTTGTCTAGTCTTGTTTGTAGTTTTCCTGCTTTGGATAGTTTGTCTACTGTTGTTTGTGGTTGTTAACATTATCTAGGTTAAATATGACATATATAATATATATATGTCATATTTAAATGTTATTAGTAATGTCACTATATAATCGGTGAGAACCCTACATTTGTATATATATCATGGCATTCTTATTATTATACGTTGCTTAATTGCAAATTTAACTAGTCTATACTTTAATAAGGAGTATAAAAAAAAAGTTTTTTTTTAAGAATTAGCTTAATTGGTAAAGCAACTAAATATATTAGTATAAAAAGGTTCGAATCTTTTATTCTTTATTTAAATGAGTTATTTTTAAATACTTAGTATTTATAAATAGACTTATCCCTTACTTAGATTTACTGTATAAAAAACAAAAAATTATTATATAAGGTAGAGATAGAAAGAATAAATATTTATTTATTCTAAAGATTTCAAAATTTTTTGTGGTAAGTTTCATTTGGAATGCTGAAAATATTCAGTAAAAACGATATTTTAATAAAAAACAAATATACAATGAATTTAACCTTAATACTTTTTTTAATCGGAATTTTAGGTTTCGTTTTAAATAGAAAAAATATAATATTAATGCTTATTTCAATTGAAATAATGCTATTAGCTATTACATTCTTAATATTGATAAGTTCACTTAGCTTTGATGATATATTAGGCCAAACATTTGCTATATACGTTATAGCAATAGCTGGTGCAGAATCAGCCATTGGTTTAGGTATTTTAGTTGCTTTTTACAGATTAAGAGGAAGTATTGCAATAGAATATAAATAATGTATTTAGCTATAATTACTTTACCTTTATTAGGATCAATAGTTTCCGGTTTTTTTGGTAGAAAAGTCGGTGTTAGCGGAGCCCAATTAATTACATGTACAAGTGTAATTGTAACAACTTTATTAGCAATAGTTGCTTTTTTTGAAGTAGGTTTAAATAACATACCTGTCTCAATAAACCTTTTTAGATGAATAGATAGTGAATCACTAAATGTCTTATGAGGTTTCCATTTTGATAGTTTAACAGTTTCAATGTTGATACCTGTTTTAATAGTTAGTTCTTTAGTGCACGTATATTCTATAGGATATATGTCCGCAGATCCTCACAATCAGCGGTTTTTTAGTTATTTAAGTTTATTCACCTTTATGATGATTATACTTGTTACAGCTAATAATTTCTTATTGATGTTTGTTGGATGGGAAGGTGTCGGAGTTTGTTCGTATCTTTTAGTAAGTTTCTGATTTACTAGAATAGCAGCAAATCAAAGTTCTATGTCTGCTTTTTTAACTAACAGAGTGGGTGATTGTTTTTTAACTATAGGTATGTTTGCTATACTATGAAGTTTTGGTAACATAGATTATGCTACAGTATTCTCATTAGCACCTTTTGTTAACGAAAATATTGTTACAATTATAGGTATATGTTTATTAATAGGTGCTATGGCTAAAAGTTCTCAAGTTGGGTTACATGTTTGATTGCCTATGGCTATGGAAGGTCCTACACCTGTTAGTGCATTAATACACGCTGCTACTATGGTTACAGCCGGTGTATATTTACTAATGCGTACAAGTCCTTTAATAGAATACAGTTCAACTGTATTAATTTTATGTTTATGATTAGGGGCAATCACTACTGTTTTTAGTAGTCTTATTGGTTTATTCCAACAAGATATTAAAAAAGTTATCGCTTATTCCACTATGAGTCAATTGGCTCGAGAATATACTTCTCATTCTAGTATATTTAGGCATCAAACTATATGCGTAGAAGCTATTAATAAATTAGTTATAATAGCCAATTCGCAGATAACCAAAGCTCGTGATTATTTTTATAATAATCACTATAATTTTAAGTTTTTTAGTTCATCTACCATTATAAGGTTATTCCAGTCTTTTATGGCTGTGTTAATAAGGTGAAAATTTGAGATTATTAGTAAGTTAGTAGGAATCTCAGAGGCCATACGTTTGATATTAGTCTTCATTGAAGTTAAATTATTTAATTCAATATCAAAGTTATTTGTCCTTAAAAAACAGGTCTTAGCTTATCTAAAAAAAAAAAAAAAAAATCAGGTTTTCTTGCTCCCCAGTCCACTTTTATTAAATAATAACTATTGTTTAGTTTTTAGTCGAAAAATGTCTACAAGTATACATACAAACTCCTTAGATAATAATGATACTTATAATTTAAAAAACCTCGCCTTCAAAGAATGATTAGCAGGGTTAATAGATGGAGATGGTTACTTCTTGTTATCAAAAAATGGTTATAATAGTTGTGAAATAACTATGGATGCTAGAAATAAAAAAGTTTTATATTTAATACAGCATATGTATGGAGGAAGAGTTAAACAGGTTTCAAATGCTCTTGCTTTTAAATATAAATTAAGAAATAGAGCAGGTTTAATTGCATTAATAAGTGATGTAAACGGATTAATTAGAAATCCAACTCGCTTATTACAAATAAACAAACTATGCGTAAAATTTAATATTGAACTAAAGTATCCAAATAACCTTATATTTAATAATGGCTGACTTAGTGGGTTTATTGATAGTGATGGTTCAATATATTATAATGAAGCATCAGGGCAAGTTTTTATCGGTATATCTCAAAAAAATAGATATTTATTAGAACCTTTAATTCATATTTATGGGGGAAGAGTGGATATTAGTAGCCCTAAAATAGATGCATTTAAATATGTTATATACAGAAAGGCTGAACTATTTAATTTAATAGAGAATTATTTTAGTAAATATCCTCTGAGAACAGAAAAAATGAAAAGACTTAATCTAATAAAACAATTTTATTTAATGAGAGTATCTAAGAATAACAAAGACCTTGTTAAATTTAAAGAATGAGTTAAATTTAAGGATAGATGAGAAAAATATGAAGATTAATAAAGAAATGGTCCAAATTAAACTTTAAGTTTTTACATGAATAAACAGAAGACAGACATATTAAATATTTAAATCTTAAAAGTATTAATTAGCAGTTAGGAATGATGGTGATAGCAGTAGGATTATCTTCATATAACATAGCTTTATTTCACTTAGTTAATCATGCATTTTATAAAGCATTATTATTCTTAGGTGCAGGTGCCGTAATTCATGCAGTTGCGGATAACCAGGATTTTAGAAAATATGGTGGACTAAAACCATTCTTGCCTTTAACTTACTCTGTAATGTTAATAGCTAGTTTAAGTTTAGTTGCTTTCCCATTTATGACAGGGTTCTATAGTAAAGATTTTATTTTAGAATCTGCTTATGGACAATTTAATTTTGGCGGTACAGTAGTTTACTTTATAGCAACTATTGGTGCTATGTTTACTACATTATATTCTGTTAAAGTTTTATATTTAACTTTCTTAACTAACCCTAATGGGCCTCTGGTTAATTATTCTCATTTATCCGACCGGATAGTGAGTCCAACAGTAAATAAAAGAAGCGCTTCTTTTATTGCTTATGAAAAGTGAGTTCTAAGTAATTGAGTATCAATTATGAAAAAAGACAACAGTAAATGAGCTCCATATAATTATACTGCTATAATAGAGAAGTATTATGACAATGAAGAAGACATACCTTTTGAACGATACAATCCTTTTTTTTGGGATTATCCTGATTCAGGTAGAGAAGAATATTCTAATCTAAGTAATGCAATAGATCAATATATGCTCAATACTTTTCCATCTTATAGTGATAAAAGAGCTCACGAAGGTGATATATTTATGAGTTTACCTTTAATTATACTAGCTGTATTCTCTATATTCTTTGGTTATATTACTAAAGACATCTTTATAGGGTTAGGTTCAGGTTTTTTTGCAGATAACAGTTTATTCATACATCCTATCCATGAAATAATGTTAGATACCGAGTTTGCCGTACCTACTTTCTTTAAATTATTACCTTTAATCTTTACTATATCTCTTAGTACTTTAGCTATAGTTATTTCGGAATTTATACCTAAAGTTCTTATATCTTTTAAATTTTCTAGATTAGGTTATAATATATTTGGATTTTTTAACCAACGTTTCTTAATCGAATTATTTTATAATAAATATATAACTGGTCTTATTTTAAAATTAGGAGGTCAAACTACTAAGGTTATAGATAAAGGAAGTGTAGAGTTATTAGGGCCTTATGGTTTAGAAAAAGGTTTAATTACTTTAAGTAGAAGTATAGCTAGTTTAGATACCGGTGTTATAACTAGTTATGCTTTATATATATTAATAGGTTTTATCTTTTATATGTTTATACCTTATTTAGCTATATTTGATAATAGTTTACTTATATTGATACTGTTATCTCTTTTTACTATATTAAAATCAAAAGGTTTACTCGAAGATAAATCTAATGATACATCAAAATCAAAAGGTTTACTCGAAGATAAACCTAATGATACATCAAAATCTAAAGGTTTACTCGAAGATAAACCTGTAAGTTTTGTCTTGGTAGATTCACCTCATAATAATGGTATAAATTCAAATAAGAACTCCATATTTTCAGTTACAACTAATATGTTAGTTATACTTAAAAAACTAGAAGACAAAGTCTTAAATTTGTATAAAATAAAAAAAGTAAATTCTATTAATTTATTAGAAGACGGTAATGTTCTTAATCCTTATGCTCTTTTTATAGATAAGTATGGTAAAAAACACAATAAAAAAGAGATTTTATCTCTATATCCTGCATTAAAAAAAATATCAGATGATATTTTTTTAGGCCACAAATTTTCTCTGGAAAATCGTACAAATAAAACTGTATACGATCCCACTTTAAATAAAACATATTATATTAAAGAATTAACAGATTTTTTACTTAAACATAACTTAGTTCATGGTAAATTACCTATTAAAGCTATGTATAAAGAAAAAGAAAAATTTTTAGCTTGAGTAGGTTATAATACACCTAGTCCATCTGTCTTTAAGGTTACAGCATTGACAGGTACAAAGCTTGAAGCCTCAAGTAATAATGATGTTATCAGTTATTATTACAATTGGATGGTTAGTTCGTTTTTATTAGGATTAGAAGCCAATCAATTATTTTTTGCCTTAAAATATTCTGTTAAAAAGTCTAGTAATTCTTCTGTATCTACTCTAGAAGAAAATTGTTTTATTTATTGACAAAGTAGGCAAATAGATAATATTTTGGCTCCTATGTTAGCTTCTCCTAATAAAGATGAAATATATTTAATTGATTTTACTTTGGATCATACTATGTTACGAGAAATTATGGAAGATTATACTTATGTTCTATTAAATTTAATTTTAGCTAATACTATTATTAATTATATGGATAAATTAGATTTATATAGTCTTAATTCAGATGAATTTTTTAAAGAAATTAAATTAATAATTGATAACCATTATTTAAGTTATTCAAAAGGTTATGATTTACTTTATGAACTTAGAATGTTTTCTGCAAACAATTTTTTAACTGAAAAAATGTTAAATAACCTTCCATAAATAATTATATTATTTTTATTAATAAATATAATAAATTATTATACATTGCTTAATTGCAATTTACACTATAATTTAGTCCTTTGGGTTTTATTATAGTTTAACTCTTATTAGCTTAATGGTAGAGCAGAATACTTCTAATATTTGGATTCAAGTTCAAGTCTTGGATAAGAGCAGTAATAAAGGTAAAGCAGAAAAAAAAAATAAGCTTAAAAACTTTTTTTTATTTATTTTTATAGTTATAATACCTTAAAAATATATATAATTCAGCCTTTTTTAACTTATTTACTTTATATCGTAAACAGTTTACCTTTCTTTTTTTTTTCCTCATGTGTTTCTATTATTTTCGATTTTCTTAAACACTACTTATTAATTAATAATAAATAACTTTTTATACAAATTAAGTTATTTTTAACCTAATATTTGAATAAATTACAACATTATTATATATAATGATATTTTTTATTAAAATTAGATAATACAAATTCAAATGATATATTTACCCACTTTAATTTCAATAATAATAGTAACTGTTTCAGTATTATTATCGCTTTTTATTTTTATTTATAATATTAATTTTAATGTTCCTAAACCGCATACTTTTGTATGTTTACCTTTAGAAAGTAGAATATTTGGTAATTTTAATTTATTTAGTTTAATAAGAAGAAGTTTTACTTGACCTAAATTACTAGGAGGTCTTTCTACCGTAGCTATAATAGCTTTAGCTAGATACGGTTATTATGGTAATATAAAGATTGATTACACCGCCTTTTTAAGTAATACTATTTGAGGTTGTTTGCTTTTCATATTAAAATCAGTATTTATTACTTTTTTTGAGGATTTATTCTTATCGTTTAAATTACCTATGTTTATTTTTGATGATGATCTAAAAGATCATAAATTAAATTTATCTAAAAAAAAACGATATTCAGTTTTGAATATGGATAAGGGTAAAGGTATAGATACTAATAATAATATTAACGAAGGTAGTTTTAGGGGTCCACGTAGTACAACTCCTTTGGAAACCGATAAAAATTATTGAGAAGCTCAATGTAAAATATTTAGAGATGGATTAAGTTCTCTAAATAAGGCTGATAATATTTTGTCTGAGGACGAGCTATACGCTAAAAGGGAGTTACTTCGTTTAAAATTATACACGGAGCAAGAAATGATAGATGCTTTAAACGAGAACCAAAGAAATGTTGATTTTCCTACAGATGAGGATTCCTTAAGACGTCAGAATGTTTTAAATAAAGTAAGTAGGGCTGCAGAAATGCAAACCGAAAGTTATAAATATAAACAAGCAGAATTATTAAGAAAGGAAACCTTGATTAAGGAAACACAACTAAAAAAAAGCTCTGTTTTAGCAGAAATTGCTCTAAAAGAAAAGTCTATTATTAAAGATTCCGTGAAAAAATTAAAAGAAATAGCTGTATATAATGATGAGCATAAAGCATCTATTTCTGCTAGTAGTAGTGTCCCAGGGAACGCTGAGACTAAATTAAGTAAAACAGAAAACGATACTTTAGTAGATATTATAAGTAAAGATAAATATGCGCCTTTAGATGTAAGAAGTAAAATAATTAATAAAACTATAGAAGGAAAAATTGGTAGTGATAGTGCTATTATTAAATATTTAGATAAAAAAAGTAAATAATATACAACAATACTATACAACTATTTAGTCTATAGGTTATTTTTATACTAGCCATGGTTTATTTTTATGATCGCATTATTATACACTTTTTATTTTATATTTCATATGGCTTAATAATTTTAATAAAAAGTGTATAATAACTCTTATTAGCTTAATGGTAGAGCATGTATTAACTAAGTCTGATTCAGGTTCGATTCTTGAATAAGAGTAGTAATAGTATAGTATACTGAATTTAAATTATTATCCTCCTTTTTATAAAAAAGAAATATATATATTTATAATTTAGCTTGGGTTTAACACATATACTAATAATAGTTTGCCTTAAGAAATAAAAAAAATTAATTTAAATTTTTTCTTATAGCAATTCTTTATTAATTAATAATAAATAACTTTTTATACAAATTAAGTTATTTTTAACCTAATATTTAAATAAATTACAACATTATTATATATAATGATATTTTTTATTAAAATTAGAAAATACAAATTCAAATGATATATTTACCAACATTAATTTCAGTAGTAGAAGTATTAATAGTAATTGTTCCAGTATTATTAACTGTAGCTTATGTAACAGTAGCGGAAAGAAAAACCATGGCTAGTATGCAAAGAAGATTAGGTCCTAATATAGTTGGATACTATGGGCTTTTACAAGCGTTTGCGGATGCCTTAAAACTTATATTAAAAGAATATATTTCACCAACACAAGCTAATTTGGCTTTATTTTTTTTAGGTCCAATTATTACCTTAATCTTTTCATTATTAGGTTATCTAGTAGTACCTTATGGTCCAGGATTAGCTTTAAGTGATTTGAATTTAGGTATACTTTATATGTTAGCAGTTTCTTCTTTAGCTACGTATGGTATATTATTAGCTGGTTGAAGTGCAAATAGTAAATATGCTTTTTTGGGTTCACTTAGAAGTACAGCACAATTAATAAGTTATGAACTAATATTAAGTTCAGCTATATTACTTGTTATAATGCTAACAGGAAGTTTAAACCTTACTGTAATTATAGAAGCTCAAAGAGTTATATGATTTATAATACCTTTATTTCCTATTTTTATTATATTTTTTATAGGGTCTATAGCGGAAACTAATAGACCTCCTTTTGATTTAGCTGAAGCTGAATCGGAACTAGTTAGTGGATTTATGACAGAACACGCAGCTGTTATATTTGTATTTTTTTTTTTGGCTGAATATGCTAGTGTTATTTTAATATGTATATTAACTAGTATTTTGTTTTTAGGTGGATACTTATACGATTATTTACCTTTATTCAGCTTATGATTCAGCTTAATGCAGTATGTAGATTTTGAATATTATATAAATAATTTATATAACGATAACTTATTTTCAGATCCTTTAGTAGAAGGGTTATTGTATGGTTTAACTTTAGGTTTAAAATCATGTATCATGATTTTTATTTTTATTTGAGCTAGAGCGTCTTTTCCTAGAATACGTTTTGATCAATTAATGTCTTTCTGTTGAACTATATTATTGCCTATAGTTATTGCCTTTGTTATCTTAGTTCCTTGTATTTTATATAGTTTCGATATAATACCTCATAATATTAATTTACTATAAATTAATCTAGAATAATTATATAAGATACTTGGATAAAAGAAGCAATAGAGTAGTTAATTATTTTTTATTTATTGCGTAAAACATATGCAAAATCAGCCTTAAATTAGAATATAGGATAACTAAAAAGTATTTATAATTCAGGTTTGGTTTAACACATTTACTAGAAATAAACCCTAATGTAAAAAAATATTTAAATTAACTTTTTTCCTACTACAATTATTTATTAATTAGTAATAAAATTTTATTTAAATCTAAAAACTTTTTTTCAATATAAAAATATTTTGTATAATTATAAACAAAATGCCACAATTAGTACCTTTTTATTTTATAAATCAAGTATCATTTGCCTTTGTATTACTTATAATAACAGTGTATATTTGTTCAAAATACATATTACCTAGATTTGTTCGTTTATTTATTTCTCGAATATTTATAAGTAAATTATAATTTACTTGTGTAGTTTAACACATAAGTGTTTATACATACAAATAATTAATTTTATATTTAATTGCATAAGATTCTTTTATTTTTATCTTTAGTTTTTGCTGGTATTAGATATCATTTACTATCGAATTCAATCATTATTTGACCAGAGTAATAATTCACACAAGAGGAAAAATAAAGTAAGATAGGCCTTCTAAATACCCTTATACGTAACAAAGTTATAGAGACATTTTTGGTTTATTTTAGTTCTATATATCAATTTATATATCTATGAAGACATGTTTAATTCATATACAAATATATTAAGTCCCTTAGATCAATTTGAGGTCAGAAATTTATTGAGTTTAAATGCTCCTATAATAGGTAATTTAAATTTGTCTTTAACTAACATAGGATTATATTTAACAATTGGTACTCTATTAGTGTTAACAATAAATTTATTAGCAGTTAATTATAATAAAGTTGTTAGTAATAATTGATCTATAGGTCAAGAATCATTATACGCTACTTTACATAGTATTGTAGTAAATCAAATAAACCCGACAAGAGGACAAATCTATTTCCCTTTTATATATACTTTATTTGTATTCATATTAATAAACAATTTAATAGGGTTGGTTCCTTACAGTTTCGCATCAACAAGTCATTTTGCTTTTACCTTTTTCCTGAGTTTTACCGTAGTATTAGGTGCAACTATATTAGGGTTCCAAATACATAAATTAGAATTTTTCTCATTATTAGTACCGGCTGGTTGTCCTTTAGCTTTATTACCTTTACTGGTTTTAATTGAATTTATATCATACTTGTCTAGAAATGTATCTTTAGGACTTAGATTAGGTGCTAACATATTAAGTGGTCATATGTTATTAAATATTTTAGCGGGATTCACTTACAACATAATGAGTTCAGGTTTTATTTTTTTCTTTTTAGGATTAATACCTTTAGCTTTTATTGTTGCTTTTTCAGGTTTAGAGTTTGGTATTGCTTTCATACAAGCTCAAGTTTTTGTAGTATTAACTAGCAGTTATATAAAAGATGCTTTAGATTTACACTAATCTAATCAGGGTATATGAGTTTGGGGATATGTAGTAGACGGTTCTACGTTTTGATTGCAGATCTTAAATAAGGGGTTCGATTCCTCCATATCTCTAAATTAATTATATTATATATGATTTACATTTATACAGATAAAATGTAAAAATATAAAGTATAAATAATTCCTTTTTTATTTTGTGATACTAATAGAAAAAATACTATACATTTGTATAATATTGGAAAGTCCGGCGCATATTAAGCAAAAATACATATATAATATGAGTGTTAAATTAAAATTAGGGTATTTAACAGAAAATATTTAACATCTTTCTAAAGTCAAATGTATTAATAAAAATATTATTATATACAGTAAAAGATGTTCATGAACTTACAAGCCCGATGTCATGCTTTAATACAGTCTAATGACTATTACAGGAACCGGCTTAAAATTATCCAAATTAATATAATATATATATTTATATATTATATTAAAAAAAGGTTATTAGTAAGAGTTGAGAATAAAACTCTACCTTATTTGGGTTTTACACTATAAAAAAAAAGCATATAAGAAAAGATATATAAATTATTTTTTTATATATCTTTATTTAAATATATAGCTAAACTTAGCTTCTAGTGTAAAAACTTTTTCATATACCCTATTAACAACTACTAAGTATAAAAAGGAATAACTATAATCTTTTTTGTTATTTACTTAATTATATTTAACATAAATATACAGTAAAATATTACTACTAGATAAAAATTTAACTTACACATAACCTATTAACATCTAGAAAAAAAAAATATATATATATATAAAAAAAAAAATGAGAATTTTTAAAAGTCATCCTTTATTAAAATTGGTTAATTCATATTTAATCGATTCACCACAACCATCTAACTTAAGTTATTTATGAAACTTCGGTTCTTTATTAGCTTTTTGTTTAATAATACAAATAGTTACAGGTGTAACTTTAGCTATGCATTATAATCCTAGTGTTTTAGAAGCTTTTAATTCTGTAGAGCATATTATGCGTGATGTTAACAATGGTTGATTAATACGTTACTTACACAGTAATACAGCTTCAGCTTTCTTCTTTATAGTATATTTACACATTGGAAGAGGTTTATATTACGGGTCTTACAGAGCTCCTAGAACTTTAGTATGAACTTTAGGAACAGTTATTTTTATATTAATGATAGTTACAGCGTTCTTGGGTTTCGATTTATTACGTAGCCCTACATGATTTAAACATAATAACAATAACAACAACATAAATAATAAAAATAACAAGATAAATAATAACAACAATAACAACTATGCCAAGGATAATAAAAAAATAATATTAAGAAGTAATATACTAGAAGTGGCTATAAACACTATAAATAAAGGTTCAGTCACTTTTAATAGGGTTTGACAATTTATTGTTGATTCTAATTATATATGCTTATCTGTTCCACTTTCACTACAACCTACACATCAAGCATGTTTTTTTAATATAAATGAATGATTATATGATGCGCAGGTTAATCATAATAGGCCTTTAGAGCGTGTTTTAAGAGATTTACAAACAGAGATTGGGGGTTTACCGGAGTCCAAAAAAAAAATTGTTGATGGTTTGAATCGTTTAATGTATAAATACACTGATACATTTAACCCTCACGGAATAAATGTAAATAATGGGCCAGGTGCGCCAACCAATCTCCAAATAAACCGGGAAAATATGGTTGCACTCGCCAACTTTAAAATTAAGATCCAAAGAGAGGTATCTGAAACTCATGTAACACCTCCTCCTAGCGATGATGGATATAGCGCATACAGTATGGTAGAGTCATGTGATACGAGATCTTTACTTTCTCTTTTTGTTGAGGCAAATCCATTCTTATCGGCTTTATGTTTACTTTTTATAGTATGTTTTACAATAATAGCTTATTTTATCATAAGAGCTTTATACAATAAATATAAACTTAAAATTAAGAATAAATTTAAAAGTATAGTAAATATTATTAAATCTGTTTATACAACTAAAAATAATGATATTGCTCCAGTTTTTTGGGAACAAAAAAAAAATAATGTGTTTAATTACATGGCTATGTCAAATAGTAAGTATTTATTTTTACATAAAAACACCTTTATGGGTAGTACTTCATATAGACGTGTTTTACCTATATACTTTTTATATAGAAAAAAAAACTTTAATAAATTCCTTTCAAACTCTAGTACAACTACAGCAACATTTCCTGATTACTGTCGTAGTGAAGAGGTTATTAAATTTATAAAAAAGCAGAAACTTAATCCGATTCTTGTATATGAAAATATAAATATGGAGAGTATTAAAGCTAGACTTCAACATGAAACAAGGTTTCTTGCGGCTATTTACTTAATATTAAATAAAATTACTATAGATTATTATATAGGATCGGCTACTACAGGTAAATTACATGCTAGATTATCTAATCACTTATTTAACTTTCATGGTAGTAAAGTGGTGAAGAATGCAGTAAAAAAACACGGTATATCTTCATTTGCAATTATAGTTTTAGAATTGTTCCCTGAAGAAGTAAACAAGGAGAACAATAAGCAATTATTAGATTTGGAAGACTTTTACTTAAAATCTTTATTACCAAATTATAACATCTTTACTGAAGCTGGTTCAAGTTTTGGTTATAAACATAGTGATATATCGAGACTAAAAATGAAGGCCAGTTACAGTGAAGAGCGTAGAGTATCTATTGGTAGTTTGAATAAAGGTAAAAGCTTATCTCCTAATACTATTGAATTGATGATGGAAGCGGTTTTAAACCGTACAAAACCCATCTATTCAGAAGAACCCCATAAAAATATGAAGAAAAACTCTAAAGCTATACTCGCATATAATATGGATTACACAGTAAATAGATAATTTCCAAGCATAGTAGATGCCGCGAAATCTTTAGGTTGTGATCATAAAACAATCAATCGGGCTTTATAAACCCCCAAAAATATATTGAGAAGGCATTGTATTGTTAAGTATGTTTAAACATAAGTTGTTTATGTTTAATATTGAGTTTAAATTATAGTCCCACATGTAAAAAATTTTTATGCAATCTGTGAAGAGAAATAAAAAAAGAAAGTGGAATAGCCCGACAGGGATATTGAAGAAGACCAATAGGCTTCTTTGGCAATGTTAGTGAATACGATCAAATAAAATTTAATCTTGCTTTATTTAAAGGCTAATCACTAGAGAAATACGAGATTAAACGTTAGAGATCGTTGGTTATTGAAATAATCGCGACAGACTGGGTCACTAATGGGTGTCTGAAATGATGCTTAATGCACAGTCGGAATTTTTAGTTATATTCTGTAACCAATAGAATACAGGAATTAAAAGTTATTCTAGCTTATTATAAAATGCAATTTTATTTATATTAAGTAAATATGTATGTTTTACCATATGGGCAAATGTCTTTATGAGGTGCCACAGTTTAGTAATAGCTGTGTATAAATATCACTATATGCTGGAAACTCCTTAGAACTATTTTATTTAGCACCCTCTCTCCATCCAACGTAGTGGAGCTTCGCAGAAGAGAGGTTTTTGTAAAATATAAGTTAAATAACTTAGCTTAGGACAATCAGCAGGAAACCAACGGATAATCTTTATATTATCTTAGTAGGATCCTCAGAGACTACACGTGATACATCTCCTTTCTTTTCCAACCCCTTTCCGCCTTAAAACCTCTAAGGAAGAGGACTGTATTAGTCCTTAATTTTTTGCTGTTTTAGACTTTTCCCTTTACATATAAGGGATAAGAATATTAATAGGCTGTAAATTGAGAAGGGAGTAAAGATATAGTCCAGAATTAAAGCTTACTCACCAAAATCTTCTGCATAAAACTGTACCACAATCGCCTTATTGGATATTATTGGTATATTGGTTTTACACAGTACGTATTACTAACCTTATGAGTGCTATACCTTGAATAGGACAAGATATAGTTGAGTTTATTTGAGGTGGCTTTTCCGTTAATAATGCAACATTAAATAGATTTTTTGCATTACATTTTGTATTACCTTTTGTATTAGCTGCTTTAGCATTAATGCATTTAATTGCATTACATGATAGTGCTGGGTCTGGTAATCCTTTAGGTGTTTCAGCTAACTATGATAGATTACCTTTCGCTCCTTATTTCTTATTTAAAGATTTAATAACTATATTTATTTTTATCATAGTACTGAGTATATTTGTATTCTTCATGCCCAACGTATTAGGAGATAGTGACAACTATGTCATGGCTAATCCTATGCAAACACCTCCTTCTATTGTTCCCGAGTGATAAAGTATAAAGATGTCACTTAATCTCACTATATGCTGGAAAACCTTAAAATATTTTTTTACATGTATACATAGTTAAGACAATCAGCAGGAAACCTACTAATATTTTAGCATTTGTGCTGTTTTAGCTTATTTGCCTTTATTTTAGTAGGATCCTTAGAGACTATACGTGAGACATGATAGTTTTATAATAATCCTGTTATGGAGATATAGTCCTAATATTAAGAAAACATGTTTATATTCTATAAATTCTAATTAACATAACGTGTACAATAACTTAGATCTTTTACCTTTCTATGCTATATTAAGATCTATACCTAATAAACTATTAGGTGTTATTGCTATGCTTAGTGCTATTCTAATGTTATTGGTTATGCCATATACAGACTTAAGTCGAAGTAGAGGTATACAATTCAGACCATTAAGTAAAATAGCTTTCTATGTATTTATAGCTAATTTCTTTATCTTAATGGTTTTAGGTGCTAAACACGTAGAATCACCATACATAGAATTTGGTCAAATAAGTACTGTAATATACTTTTCACACTTTTTAATTATAGTACCTTTAATAAGTTTAATCGAAAATAGTTTAATGGAGTTGTCTGTACATAGTACTGATAAGTTGATTAAAATAGCTGGATCAAATTCTTTATAGGTATAAATATGAACTTATAAAATTATTTATTCTTTTAGTGATGCTATATTTGTCGAAAAACATAAAGTATTAACAAGGAGTGTAACTACATTAGAGTTGGTGTTGAGAAAATAATTAAAATCTTTATCCCAAGAAAGAGCACATCATATTCTTAGAGTTATACTTCCTAGGAAGTATTATCTATGTTTATGATTGTTCTACCACGACTTTAATCGAGGTTAAAGTACACCAGGAAACTGGGGGTGGTTCTCTGTCGAATTGGATTTATCCAATGAATAGATAAAAACCCCTCTTATTAGCTCAAAGGTAGAGTAGAATATTTATAATATTTAGATTCAAGTTCAAATCTTGGCTAAGAGTAAGTAGAGCGGTAACTAAACATAAAAATTTAATCTAATAATATTAATATAAATTTTATTTATTATAAATTATTAATACATAACAATACTTTTGTTATAACCCTTTGTAGACATTAAGATAGTATTTATCTTCTAGTTGTTATAGTTTGTTTAAATAAAACGATCCTTGACCTATCGAGTTAGGAAAAATAAAATAACTTACTTTTTGCCTGACTACCTAACCCACACCTTTAAACAAACGAATTCAGGTAATATTTCTGAGCCTCATCAGCCTAAAAACGTACATAAAGAAAGTAGTATTTCTTTATGAACAGAAAGATGGTTCTGGTCTTCAAATGCTAAAGATATAGGAACACTATATCTGATATTTGCATTATTTTCGGGATTATTGGGTACAGCTTTTTCTGTTTTAATAAGATTAGAATTAAGCGGACCTGGTGTTCAGTATATTGCAGATAACCAATTGTACAATGCTATTATTACTGCTCACGCAATATTAATGATATTCTTCATGGTTATGCCAGCTTTGATCGGAGGATTTGGTAATTTCTTGTTACCATTATTAGTAGGGGGTCCAGATATGGCATTTCCTAGACTAAATAATATAAGTTTCTGATTATTGCCACCAAGTTTATTATTATTCTTGTTTGCAAGTGGTATAGAAAATGGTGCAGGAACTGGTTGAACTCTTTATCCTCCTTTAAGTGGAGTACAAAGTCACAGTGGACCAAGTGTGGATTTAGCTATATTTGCTTTACATTTATCAGGTATAAGTAGTTTATTAGGTGCAATAAACTTTATATCTACTATACTTAATATGAGAAGTCCAGGTATAAATTTACACAAATTGGCTTTATTTGGATGAGCTGTAGTTGTTACAGCTGTATTATTATTACTATCATTACCTGTGCTTGCCGGTGCAATAACAATGGTTTTAACGGATAGAAATTTTAATACATCATTCTTTGAAGCTGCAGGAGGTGGTGATCCTATATTATACCAACATCTTTTCTGATTTTTCGGTCATCCAGAAGTTTATATATTAATTATACCAGGTTTTGGTATAATAAGTACTGTAATATCAGCTAGTTCTAACAAGAGTGTTTTCGGATATTTAGGTATGGTTTATGCCATGATGTCTATTGGTGTATTAGGATTTGTTGTTTGAAGTCATCACATAAAATGAGTGTAGGTTACTCATATTCGTGTAAGCAGAGCCAAACTCCGGGGAAGCCCTAAAGCCCTAGTAACCAAAGTTATATTAGAAATAATATGACCGGCCTGATTAATGCCTCAGGGTAAGGTAACATCACTAGGGATGATAGAAATGAAATGGGTGATCGCGGATCTAAATCAGACATTAAAGTGAAATATTGTGTCTGTAAAAGAGCAACGAGTAGATGGTTCTCCAGTTATTTAGTTAGATATTCCAGACTTATCTCAGAAGGGCAGCCTTTATTCCTAGACTATAAATGAATAAGATTTAATTGTATTCAAGTCTTATCTCAGAAGGGCCAGCCATTATTGCTAGACTATAAATGAATATTATTTAACTGTAAGGTGTACTCTAGTCACCGGGAAACCGGCTTTGGGGAGAAAAATTTCACTTAAGTAACCCTAAATTAAAGTTACTACATTAGCCAGTTCCTTACATTAATAAATTTTTCATTACCAATAATGAAAAAATAAAATCCTGAAAAATTAAAAAGTATCCCCCCACCAGGGTGGGGGGAATACTTTTTTTTGTATAGCTATACAAAAGGTAACTCAATTCTTAGGCTGAAGGATAGAGTAATAAGGTATAGTTTTTTTTTATTAATGGGACAAATTTGTAGACGGTATACAGTTGGTTTAGATGTGGATACAAGAGCATATTTCACAGCCGCTACATTAATTATTGCTGTTCCGACAGGAATTAAAATTTTCTCTTGATTAGCAACATGTTATGGGGGATCTTTACATTTAACACCTGCTATGTTATTTGCTTTAGGTTTCATATTTATGTTCACCATTGGAGGGTTATTAATCCACTTGGCTCTCCCTTTAAAGATCACCATATGCTGGGAGATACTAACAATTATATTATTAGATATTATATTAATAACACCAATAAAAAAATATAATTTTGTACAATCAGCAGGTAACCTACGGACATTGTTTTTTTACAATAACTTAGTAGGCACCTTAGAGACTAAACGTGATCCTCGCAAGTTATTGCGAGAAGATATAGTCCATGTAATGGAGAGCTTATTCTTTCCTTTTAATCTTAATAAAATAAAACTTTATATATTTTCTCCTATAATAACTAATGAAGGAACTAAAAATTTATTTTCTACAAGTTGCAGGGTATTAAATAGGGAATTAGACCTATCTCTACCCTCAAAAGAAATTAGTGGAGTAGATCTTAATTCTTCTGAAAAAATTATTAAATCATATGCATTAAACCCTGTGAAAGTTTATGGTAATTTTATGACTGATAGAGTTAAAATAATAATAGAAAGTAAAGATAAATCAGGTGTTTATTGTCTAGTAAATAAAATCAATCATAATATTTATGTAGGAAGTTCTATACATTTATCTTCTAGAATGAAAAATTATCTTAATAAGACTTTTTTAAAAAAGTAAGCAAAATATTAATATGCCTATTGTAAAGGCTTTACTTAAATATGATCAATCTAATTTTATGCTGCTAATTCTAGAATATGTAGAAGCTCAAAATTTAACCATTAGAGAAACTCATTATATAACAAGTTTAATGCCTTATTATAATGTATTAAAACAAGGTTATTATTCTTCGGGTTATAAACATACGGAAGAAACTAAGAAATTACTATCTGAGTTAGCTTCAAATAGAACACACTCTGACAAAACTAAAGCCTTAATAGCAAGAACTTTAACAGGTGAAAATAATCCTTTTTACAATAAAAGCCATTCTAAGGAAACTATAGTCAGAATTATTGAAGCTAAATCAGCTAATCCTCTTTATGTTTATAATTCTTTTAAAGAATTGTTAGTTATATTTCCTTCAATTAAGACTTTAAGTAATAAAGTGAGAACTAATCATTCTACAATAGTATCTTTTATAAATAATCAGGCTATTTTTAGGGGTGAATGATATTTTAGTAATATACCTTATAATTTAGATGATACACCTGTTATTTCTGATTGAAATTCAAAAGAATCTAATGAATTATTAGAAAATATTAATAGTAATATTCTTATTAAAAAAGTAATTTTCGTATATGATAAAAAAAAGAATTTTATGTGTAAATTTTCTGGTGTAATGGAAGTTCAAAGAGTACTTCATATAAACCATTTTACTGTAAAAAAGTGCGCTGAAATACAGGGTAGTTATAAAGAATATATATTTAGTTATGAAAGATTAAAAGATTAAAAGATTAAAGAGCCTTCGTTCGTAAGTGGAGTTGTTATAGCTAACGCATCACTAGATATAGCATTCCACGATACCTATTACGTAGTTGCTCATTTTCACTACGTATTAAGTATGGGAGCAGTATTTGCACTATTTAGTGCATGATATTTCTGAATACCTAAAATATTAGGATTAGATTATAACAGAATGTTAGGTAAAGTACATTTCTGAATATTATTTGTGGGAGTTAACGTGACATTTTTCCCTCAACATTTCCTTGGTCTACAGGGAATGCCGCGTCGTATAAGTGATTATCCTGATGCATTTGCAGGATGAAATTTAATAAGTAGTTATGGATCTATCATTAGTGTGATAGCTACTTGATTATTCTTATATATAGTTTATGTACAGTTAGTTGAAGGTAAAGCTGCTAGTAGATACCCTTGACTAACAGCAGAATTCTATAGCGATATTCTACAAACATTATTAAATAGAAACTCTAATTCATTAGAATGAGCATTAAATAGTCCACCAAAACCCCATGCATTTGTTAGTCTTCCTTTACAAAGTTTTTTTTTTTCACCTTTATATACTTCTTTTTCAATTTTTACACTTTTAAACTCTTTTTTCCTTTCGCTTGATACACTTTTAAACTCTTTTTTCCTTTCGTTTTATACTCTTTTAAACTCTTTTTTCCCTTCATTTGTTTTAATACGTGATTATGAAGGAGAGCTAGAAGAAGTTAGAAGAGAATTGGAAGAGCTTACTGAAGAGCGTAAAATAGTCGATCAAGAGAATAATGATGCAGGTGACTATGGTCCTGATGGTGCAGACGAGGAATCTGCAGATCGGTTAGAGACGATAGATCGCAGGATCGCAGAGTTAGAGGAGAAAGAAAGAGAAATACAAGAGCATATAAATGATGAAGAGAATAGTGAAAACTCTGGGTCAGATGGGGGTGAAAACTCTGGATCAAATGGGGGTGAAAACCCTGGATCAAATACGAATGGAAACCCTCAAACAAATGGGTATGTAAACCATGAATCAGATACGAATGGAAATCCAGAATCAGATACGAATGGATATCCAGAATCAGGTACTAATGGATATCATTCAGGTTGGTTAGATCACCTGCGAAATTCGTTAAAACAATTGTTAGATATGTTAAATGTACATTAACAGAATATTGATTGATTTAATTATTAAATTCTTATATAAACTCAAATTATTTCTAGTGTGTTTCATGGTTTTTATACATTTTAAATATGAATGTATATTATATTACTTATGGCTAGTCTGAAATATCATGCACTAAATAGTGCAAATACTGCTCCCATACTTAATACGTAGTGAAAAAGAGCAACTACGTAAAATGTAGTGAAAACGAGCTACTACGTAATATGTATCGTGGTATGCAATATAAAGAATTAGTTTAATTGGTAAAACAACTTTTTAAAGTAATATAGAAGTTCGAATCTTTTATTCTTTTGTGTTAGTAAATTCAATTTCTTTTTTATTATTATCTAATGCCGTCACTTTAAGACGAGATAAATCTATACTATATAGTAGAGTAGCTATTTTAGCTGTACTCTATTCTTCATTACTTGCCTTTTTTTCTTTATTTCTGACTTTTTTGAATAGCGGTGTAGGTTTATTTGGTGGTTTATTCCATGTAACTAGTACTACACAAATATTTCACTTATTTATATTTATAATAAGTGCGGTTATATTACAGTTAACTGCGTTTTATCCCCGAAAAGTTTGAATAGCAGCTTATTCTTCAATAAGCCAGTTATTCATGTATAATTTATTGTATTATAGAACTAAAATAATGGATAAAATGGGAGAACAATTTAAAATAATAGAATATCCTTTAATTTTATTATTTATTATAACTGGGGCCGTATTTTTAATTTCCACTAGCGATTTAGTATCTATATTCCTTTCTATAGAATTACAAAGTTATGGTTTATATTTACTTAGTACTTTGTATAGAAATTCAGAATTAGCTACTTCTGGTGGTCTTACTTATTTTTTATTAGGGGGTTTAAGTTCATGTTTCATTTTATTAGGTATAAGTTTATTATATGCAAATTCAGGTACAACTAATTTAGATGGAATATATGTGGTAACAAGTATAAGTGATCTAGGTAATTATAAAGAAATAAATAATTATATTTTAGATTGATATAAATCTGATTATATTAATATTTCTTTATTAATTTTAAGTGTAGGTTTCTTATTTAAAGTAAGTGCTGCACCTTTTCATTTCTGATCTCCTGATGTTTATGATGCTATACCTACAATAGTTACAACATTTGTAGCAATAATAGCTAAAATATCTATATTTATATTTTTATTAGAATTAGTACATTATACAAGTAATTCATTATTTAATTATGAATTTAGTTGAACGTCCAGTTTATTGGTTAGTTCTTTACTTTCATTAATTGTAGGTGCAGTATTAGGTTTAACTCAAATTAGAATTAAAAGATTGTTTGCTTATAGTACTATATCGCACGTAGGGTTTATATTATTAGCTTTAAGTATTAATAGTATAGAATCAATCCAAGCTTTTATCTTTTACTTAATGCAATATTCTATTACTAATTTAAATGCATTTATTATACTTGTTAGCATTGGATTTTCTCTTTTCTATTTTGTTAATAATACTAAAGAATATAAACAATTAGCTGAAAAAGAAAATTCTCCGATACAATTGATAAGTCAATTGAAAGGGTATTTTTATATAAATCCTGTATTGGCTTTAAGTTTAACTATAACCATTTTTTCTTTTGTAGGTATACCACCTCTTATAGGATTTTTTGCTAAGCAGATGGTATTAAGTGCTGCTTTAGATAGCGGTTATGTCTTTTTAGCTTTAGTAGCAATACTAACTAGTGTTATTAGTGCAGTTTATTATTTAAATATTATAAAACAAGTTTTTTTCGATAAACCAGAGTATAAAATTAAGGACGAAACGAAAGATATTAATCTTGAGGCTAATATTATACAAAATAATGTTCTAATCAAAAAAATAACATTTAAAGTAGATAGTATTAGATTATCAAGTCCTTTAACTAATACTATATCAATATTATCTCTTACGATACTATTATTTATGTTTATACCCCAAGAGTGATTAAGTATGGCTAATATATTAGCATTATTATTATTTAATCCTTAAATGACAAGTACAACTTTTTTTTTTGTTTTTATACCTATATTAGCTGTTATATTATTAGCAGTTAATTTAATATTTGCTCCACATAATCCTTACCAAGAAAAAGATAGTGTATTCGAATGTGGTTTCCATTCTTTTTTAGGTCAAAATAGAACACAGTTCAGTATATCATTCTTTATTTTTGCACTCCTTTTCTTATTATTTGATTTAGAAATACTTCTAGTTTATCCTTATGTAGTGAGCGCACATACAAATGGTATATATGGTTTAGTTATAATGCTAATCTTTTTTTTAGCTTTAACATTGGGTTTTGCTTTTGAGTTAGGTAAAAATGCCTTAAAAATTGATAGTAGACAAATGCTTACTTTAAATAATAACAAAGCAATTTCAGTGTCATATACATCAGGTTTTATATTTAAAAATTAAAAAAAAGCCTTTACTGTAAAAAACATGAAAAAACATATAACCTGGTCAAATATAGTATTAGGATTGACATGTTTAATAATCTCTGTATCTATACGGTTTTTCTTTATATATGGTTTAAATTATGTAAACACACCTAATGTTTGACTTATTTCTGGTTTTATAGCCTTGATTTCAAAATTAGGTATTAAAGGTATAGTTGATAATTTAATGGAACAAGGGTTACTAGAATTATTAGAACAAATATGAGTACTACCTAAACGGGAGGACTTAGTTCTGAAAATGGATGGCACTGGAGCTGGCGGTGATCAAAACCCAAGTGATAGTTCTCAAGAAGTACCTTCTGAGGGAGGTGGTTCAAAAGATGTACCTTCTGAGGGAAGTAGTTCAAAAGAAGTATCTTCTAAGGGAGATGGTTCAGAAAATTATTCTTCTTCTGAAGAAGATTTTTCTGATACTGAAGATATGCTACGAAAAGTACGATAGGCTAAGAGAAGTGTGATAATAACATCTAAGGAATATGATCGTCTAAATGATTTACATTCAATTGCGCAAGATAACTCAGATTCGGAAGAGGAGAATCAACTTCTTGCAAAATTAGAACCAAAACATGCAGAACTCGAGGCTAAGAAAGCTGAATTAAATAAAAATTTAAATGATTACTTCGACAATGATTAAAAATCTAAAAAGATAAATACAAAATTTATTTAAAGTTCTTCCTTCATTGAAAGGCAAATAACATAGAGTAAAAGGATCCTATACCCCCCCCCCCACACCTGCCTTTAACCCATTTAGTGTTAAAGGACACCAGGAAACTATCTGTAATAGATAGTTATGATATATTATAGTATTTATATTATATTATAAGCTGTTTAATGGTTTCAGTTATTTAATATGTTTATTTATATTAAAAAAGTCTTTAAATATAAATTAATAACTGAAAAACAGGAAAAAAAAATATGTTAAACATATATTTAAATTTATTTAATATTTGCGATAGTCCTAGACCTTGAGGACTTTACTTTCAGGATAGTGCTACTCCTCAAATGGAAGGGTTAGTTGAATTACATGACAATATTATGTTCTATTTAGTTATAATCTTATTTGGTGTAAGTTGAATATTGATATCTATAGTTAGAAATTATACTAATATTAATTCTCCGATATCACATAAGTATTTAAATCATGGTACATTAATAGAACTAATATGAACAATTACACCCGCATTAATATTAATATTAATCGCTTTTCCTTCGTTTAAATTATTATATTTAATGGATGAAGTTAGTGATCCTGCCATGTCAGTATTAGCAGAAGGTCACCAATGATATTGAAGTTATCAATACCCAGACTTCTTAAATACTGATGAGGAATTTATAGAATTTGACTCATATTTAGTACCAGAGTCAGATTTAGAATATGGAGCATTAAGAATGCTAGAAGTTGATAACAGAGTTATACTTCCGGAATTAACACACGTAAGATTTATTATTACTGCGGCAGATGTTATTCATTCTTTTGCTTGTCCTTCTTTAGGTATTAAATGTGATGCTTACCCTGGTAGATTAAATCAAGTATCTGTTCTTATTAATAGAGAAGGTACTTTTTATGGGCAATGTTCAGAGATCTGTGGGATTTTGCACTCATCGATGCCCATTGTGATTGAATCGGTTTCAATTGAAAAGTTTCTATCTTGACTAGAGAAACAATAGGTTTGGATTTAATACATTCATTCTTATCCGATTTGGATTTAAGAGATTCATTCTTTACTGGTTTGGATTTAAGAGATTCTTTCTTTACTGGAGAAGGAATAGGTTTGGATTTAATACATTCTATGGATATTAGTCGTATATTAAATCCTACTTCTGGTTCATCTAGCTCTGGTACAAACTTAGGATCAAACCCATCAGGATCTAATTTTCCTGGTGGTGCTCAATCTACTGATGAATTCAACTCACTAAAAAAAGGCTTATTAGATAAACTACAAGGTCAATACAATTATAATGGGTCAAGTATGTCACGTCAATTTAGTCTATATTCTGAACGCTTTCCTTCACAATTTAAAATAAAAATTGATACAGCTGAAGCAAAGCTTTTGCATAAATGTGTTTTAAATTTCTTTGACGATGGTAGATATATTTTAAAAACAGTAAATGGAACGGATATTATGGTACGTTCTACTAACCAAAGAACAATACCCGTAAATCAAGGAATAATAAATGCAGTACGCTTAACCAAAGACTTATAATTGTCACTATACTACTTTCTTTATGATTGTTCTACCACGCCTTTAATCGAGGTTAAAGTACACCAGGAAACTGGGGGTGGTTCTCTGTCGAATTGGATTTATCCAATGAATAGATAAAAACCCCTCTTATTAGCTCAAAGGTAGAGTAGAATATTTATAATATTTAGATTCAAGTTCAAATCTTGGCTAAGAGTAAGTAGAGCGGTAACTAAACATAAAAATTTAATCTAATAATATTAATATAAATTTTATTTATTATAAATTATTAATACATAACAATACTTTTGTTATAACCCTTTGTAGACATTAAGATA
>Ga0233351_1000005_pt1 | contig 20699 bp, 6 predicted proteins | sample GEONDECOMP309_FD_181716 | JGI IMG/M metagenome (GOLD analysis project Ga0233351, IMG submission 181716) | Leaf litter microbial communities from Shasta-Trinity National Forest, California, United States - GEON-DECOMP-309 | ecosystem: Environmental > Terrestrial > Plant litter > Unclassified...
CTTAGGAATAAGTGTTGAAATTATATATATATATATATATATAATTTGGGTAAAAAAAATGAAATGTAGGAAATTGAATCAGCTTTGTGAATATATAACTTTTATTTATTGAAAATTTTCATAACTACTTCAATTATGATTTTTTCTAACATTGACATTTTTTTTTTGGAAAATTATAAGGTATATGTCCTTGTTGGTGCAGCCTTTGTGTTCCTAAATGATGGAGTCAATATACGAAAACTTGTAAACATGTACATAGCAACTAGTACTAGTGCAATGTTATTTTTCTCAAAAACAATTAGCACACTTTTTTATTAGTTATAATTATCTAAGGAGACCACAAAATAAGTTCACCAATTGTTGGTGCAAATTTTGAAGGTCTTCAAGTAATAAGGAGGGATTGATTGGTTTTTTTTTACAGTGTGTAGAGTTAGGTGTCTAGTAGTGCTTCATATATATTTTTTATGTAATCGTTGAGAACTGAAAAACATATGGCTGAAACACCAAGACAACAGTGTCTTCTCTTAAGGAGTTGCATCACAAGAAAAATATTAAAACAATAATAATTTTCTTGAGAAGTACATATTCGTAATATGTAAAAAGAGTTATATCTATGTTTACAATTTCATCATATGTGATTTTCTGTAACAGACTACAATGAGTATTGAAACATAGTCATATCGAGAAAAGGTTAGAACTGTCACATTAACAATTGTTTGGTTATTTCAATACGATAGGTTTTTTTACGCCAAAGCTAAATCCATAGAAGTTGCATAGAAGACACTTAGGATAAGAGGTGAGAAATAGTTATGAGAGTAGGAGTTTTATAAAGTGTTACGCAATTCATGCACGTTGTGTTTAATTTTTTTTTGTTCCATTTTAAGTGTTATAAATCGCATGTGTGATATGGAAAACATTGTGTGTGTGATATGGTAATAATCCCATGAGTGATATGAGAAGTATCAAATTGCCATATAATTCATATCCCATATAGTTTTTGTAATGTCCCCTCACGACCCCCATCCGAAAATACAAAAGCCTAGTAAAAGGCACCATACGTTGGTAACATAATGAAAAGCACAATTACAACTCTCATATAATATGAGGGGGTAACAAGTGGTATGCTAACATGGCCCCAATATCATATACTAGTTCATAGTCCCAAAAGAATGGCATGTAAATTGTCCCAAGTCTGAGACTCCCTATCAGAAAATCAAACTTGCTAGTAGTAACTCACGGAAAAGGAAACTCTCACGCGTCAATTAGAAATGACAAAAACAAAACTTAAATTTTGAGGTCTATGCTTTCAAGTGTTTATCAAGCTTTTGCCAAGTATGAGTCGGTATCTAACACCCTCGCGTTGCCAGGAATATTTTTCCAACATCGAACAAAATTCTAGTCCAACGAAATCCAATAGTAATAATGAGAGGGCCCTGCCGAGTTAAGTAAATTAGCAAGTATCCAAAGTAAATTGAAACGGTTGGGCTGGGCGCATGCCAGGAGTAAATTGCTGGATAGGGAAAACGGGGAAGGAGCTTCACCACTAATGCTGGAATCTTTAGTGCATTAATTTGTGGAGGTGCGTTTTCTCGGAGAGGGAATCGAGGGCATAATTAGTGCACTAATTTGTGGGATGCTCTTCTCATTGGAGGGGAATCGAACACCTTGGGATGGTTATTTATTGGGTTACTATTCTCTTGAGGGGGACTACTCTGGGAGGCGATGTTGACGGTAGCTGTTTTCTAACCAAGAAAGATTGGCGTGGAGTTTATAGGCTGATGAGATTTAAGGTCAGATAGGTAGTTTCCTTTGGGAAGGAGGGGTATAATCAGTGCTAATTGAAGAACGCTCCTATTGATGAAATCGTGGCTAATGGAGAAATGCTTCTATTGGAGAATCGCTGCAAAACGGATTTCCATATAGCTCCGATCTGGTAAAACAGTGCTAGTGTTTATCTTTGAATTATTTGATAGATCTTGAAAAAAAATCACTGATAATGGAAGGTCATTGAATAATTATATGGATCGGATATCACTGCTCATGTCTATTTGTTGAACCCCTTTTTAGAACTAGAATACACATTGTTGATACTTATGGCTGCGTGCTGATATAAATCTAGACTGATACGCAAGAATCTGGAATAGTGTGTATCGCTGATCCTTTATAGAAATGAAACTTACCATCGAGTTCTGTTAGAGACCAATAATAATATGCTGGGTTTTTAAATATAGAGAGCTCCCATGCTAAATTTCGCTGGCGTAGTGATTATCATATAGTTCAGAGTGTTTATAAGAATTCTACTGCATAGTGATTAAATTCTTGTACATATTTGAAAGGATTCGTTGCAAAATTAAATTTCTTATGACCAGGGGAACACTACTCGTGTATAATGTTTGGATTATTTAAATAGATCTAAAAGAGTCACTTTAAATTGAATATGTGCCGCTAGGGTTTAGCGTTGAGATTTTTAGAAAAATCTTTGAGTTCTGTTAGAGACCGATAATAATATGTTGGGATTTTTTTTTTATAGACCTCCCATGCTAAGTTTCGCTGGCATTAGTTCGCCTCATACGCGATCTAACTGATTTATGACCAAATCTGTGCATCGCTTTCCCTCTGTCCACGTTTGGAGGCTGTTATTTTAACATTTGTAGTCGATTTCCAAATGTATGCATCTATCTTATATGCTTGGGTTTAATTGTATCCGATTTGCAGTAGGTAGATCATGGGATTAGGTTCTCATCACTGCGCTTGATTTAAATTTTAAGATCTGCGATAGGTGGTTTAAGTCTCACAGTAGTGTCTGTTATGCCTTCGATTTATCCCTTAAAATGATTCAGATCCGGTCTGACTGCCCACCTACGTTTTGGTTGGTCACGCTTGGGTTCTTAGTCGCTGAAGAAAGTGTTTGGATGTGTTGGTGCTAGGGGCTGTTCTACCTGTTATCATCTTTAAATCGATTTGGATCATTGACGACTAATTACGATTTGATCCAGAGCATGAGATCATTGTTGGTTTGAATTTGTTGTGTTTGATGTGGGTTGGAGATTGTTGTATGTTTGGTATAATTGCCGCAATGGTTGCATAGACCATTGATCACAAAATTGTGATCTCTTGTATGGTTCGGTATTTAGACTAAGGTTAAAAAATGTAAATAATGTAATGGTAGAGCTCTGTCAGAGCTTATTTTATGTGCGTTCTCCCCTTCACGTTGTAATTTTTGCAGGTGATTATTACAATGGCACAAATTGCAATAGCATTGCTATAATGTCTGTTGAGAAAAGACAATCTTAAGTTCAACGTTTATTTATAAGTTGTAGAGATGTTAGACAGTCACGTCACAATTGTCTGGTATATGCATTTGTTGTGTCTGATCTCAGTTCCAGATTGTATGTAGTTGCCACAGTGGTCGTAGTAAGGACTGACCAAAAAACTGCAAGCTATGATATGGTTCAGTATTTACACTGACTTTATTTATGCGAGTAACATAATGGTAAGGGTAGAGTTAGGTCAGAGCTTATTTGTGTGTTTTACTACTCCTTATAATTATTCTTGCACTAATTATTGGAATAGCATATATTGCAATAGCATTGCTATACCGTCTGTTTAGAAATGGACGTCTTTGCTATTTACTTTTAGAGATGTAATATTTTACTTCAACAGAGCATATCTTGTAAAGGTGTGATGATTAATTCCAAATTCAAGTATGAAATGTTGGTTTAAAGCCAAAGTTCGTCATGTGTCCCAGGAACTGTAAATGAATTTTATGAGTTGTCATAAAGGTCCTAAACGAAGGCAATTTCGAGTTGCAAGTGTCTCTCTGCGAGGAGACTTGAGGCAAGGTGAACGGCCATGGATGCGGCTGTACCATGACATTGTAATTACTCTCCCATAAGAAATAAAAAGAAAACAAATTGGTGGACATAGCCTCGTGGACGAGGTGAACCACGTGAAAATGGTTGTCTCGCCCCTCTTGTATTCTTATGTTGTGCGTATTCTTGTACATAATGTTGATTAAATCTAGATGCAGTATAAATTATTATTGGTGTAACGGGCTATTAAACATATTTCTGCAAACATTCAATTCAAAGGTACAGTATGTGGATGACTTAAAGATTTAATAAAAAAAATAAAAACTTACCCATTTTTCCTCGAATTCCACAGCAAGGTATTGCAAGGACGTTACAGTTTTCGTGTGTATTTGATTTTTTTCCAAGCATGTGGTCATATATCATAGTTTTACAACTATTGGTTTGTTCATTGCATGGGAAGGATATCTATATTACAAAAAAACGATCAAAATTAATTTTTTTACCTTGATAATCCACTATGCATTGGATAGCTGTGATCATTAGTGGAAGTTAGTGAACATTTATTTTATCTTATGTAACTGAAACATTATGCTTATATAAAAAATCTGAATGAGAGAGTCAGCCACGAGGAATGAGAAATTATGCATGCGAAGAGTGGGGAGGAAAAGGGTCGTTTTCATACAGTTGCACCAAGTGTGGGAAGGCCAGTATGGCGTGAGACCCACCCTGGCAAACAGAACGGCAGTGGAACAAAGATTCCCGGGAGATGCAAAGACCTAAAAGTCGAACTATAAGAGAAATGTCGTTGAGTATGGAAGGCCGGTCGGCTGGGAGAAGCACTCTGCGTTTAGGTAAGCTGAAGGGGACATTGTATGTGCAAGACAAGGGGATCCCCACTGGAACATGGGTCTTATTTGGACAGCCACCACTCTTGGAATGCATAATTAGCTCGGGGGTGATTGTGGACAGAGAGATATGGGCCTAATCTACGGTTGGGTCGAACATGGTTGTTCCGTTTTCATTATGGTTCGATTTTACCACAGGTTCTATTTCTGAGTATTGCTTATGCAACTTATTGATATGAGGGTATGTTGGGTTTATGTTGGTTTATGTTAAAATGTGTGAGAAGAATGAAATAGTAGTCTAGATTCATTGCCATGAATGCATGTCTTCCATATTGTTGTAATAACTATGGACTATTGCTCCTGCACCCAGCTGCCGGAGGATGGCATCTTGTTGGGGCGTATTTATGTACTCTTAATGATGTTGTCTGACAAGAATCTACCTTAGGACTGGGGATCTGATTAATGCCTTTAAACCGTGTGTTTTATGATCATGCGTTTCAGTGTCACTCAAGAAATAAATTAATAGCTCTTGCCGTAGTAAAAAGAATGATGATTATGACCTAACATACCCCTCTCTGGTGGAATTATTAATGCCTTGTTATGGTATTTGGTAACCTCATTGAGTGATTTTGGCCTGACATGAAGTCACCCTTTTGCGGTATAATTTCATTGTTAAACGAGCCCAGGGTATACCTGGATGTGTAGGAGTGTAAGTCTCAGTGGGATTGAATAATAAGGAAAGACACGCTCAATCTATTAATGAGAAATTTACTGATGACCTAATGCTTGTTCAGATGGCTGTGTTTCCTGAGTTAGATTAATGATTTTATTTTGTTGATGTCTTACCTTAGTTTTCCCCTTGCTCAAAGAGAAGTATTTTCTTGCACTGCTAAGGGGGGCGGGGTATGGATGCTTCGTTAAATAGAGGGAAGAAACCTACCTTGTTGTTTCCCTTTAACTTGCTTATTGTACTTACTTTTCCAAAAGGGCTTCCCTCGTTGAATGTGTTGGACCTACCGCCTTAACACTCCAATAGTCTTTCTAAGCCTGCACCAGTGCAAGTTGTGATTTCGGCCCAAGTCTGCAAGGTTTCTGAAGGTCAAAACAACACTAAGGTTTCCTAAGAAAAACACCGAGCGAACAGTGCAAGTCAAGAAAAAATCTAAGTCTAGAAAAGGTTAAGATTTCTGCGTTCCTCGATCCGCACAACGCAAAATGGAACAATAAGTTAAAGGATTAAAAGGGTTAAGATCTCTGCATTCCACGATCGACACACAGGAAGGTGGAAAGCGAAAAGAAAAATTATAACCATAAGGTTATTAAGATTTATGCGTTCTGCGATCCACACAGCGGAGAGCGGAAAGCAAGTTTCGAGTTTTAAAGTTATTAATACTTCCGCGATCTGCAATCCACACAGCAGAAAGTTAAAGTTGGAGCCTTAATATATTAAGACTCCCACGATCTGCGATCCGTACAGAGAAAAAAAGAAAGGGTAAATAAAGTCTTAAAGAATGTTAAGACTTCCGCGTTCTGTGATCCACAACGCAGAAAGCGAAAATAAACTATTGGAGTCTTAACGTTGTTAAGACTTTCGTGTTTCGCGATCCGCACAACGGAAAGTGGAAAGGGAAAAGAAAATATTAAAGTCTCATTAATGTTTGGATTTTCGATTTCTGACTTCCGAAGGGCGGAAAGCAAAAGCGAGAAAGACACAAGGAGGAACAACGGTGGAAATACTCCGCCGAATGATAAGTTCCCGATTTCTGACTTCCGAAGGGCGGAAAGAGGAATTGCGAAAGGCGAAAGGCGGAACTGTGGTGGAAATACTCCGTCGAACAAGAAGTTATCGTTTTTCGACTTCCACAGGGAGGAAGGCAAAAATGCGAAAGGCGGAAGCTGGAAGAGCCTTCAAATGTTCCTTCGCACTTTTTACTCCCAATTTCTGACGTCTGTAGGGCGGAAGGTGGAGGTGCGGAAGGCGGAAGGTGGAAGAGCCTTCAAATGTTTTGTCGCACTTTTTACTCTCGATTTCTGACTTCTGCAGGGCGGAAGGAATAAGTGCAGAAGGCGGAAAGCGGAAGAACCTTCAAATGCTCCATCACACTTTTACTCGCGACTCCCGACTTCCAAAGGGAGGAATGCAGAAGGAAATCGATGGAAGGTCAATTTTCGGGTGAAAAAGACCCTTTAACGGGTTAAGCAGTTCCCGCTCGTATGTTTTCCTTTCTATATTACATGAAGGAGTTTCACTGCTTCCCACCGTTGAAATATTACGTTGATGGGCCCCTGTTTTCATGTGATTGTTTTTGAAGTTGCGAACTGTCCGTGCTGCCAAATATATTTCCCCTATTCCATAATCAATACCACAACTTTCACAATGGATCTTTATTTTAGGTGTTCCCTTTTCTGAATATACTTTAAGAGTAAGCTTCTCCTCAACAAACTCTTCCATTAAACTATTCAATTTTTGTTCCCAAGATGCCAATATAATAGAATCAACACCTATGTTTTGTTCTACCGAATCACACTCAACTACAATTCTGGCTTGTTTAGTCATAGGTTCCTCTACGTTGTCTTCAAATCTTTCAATATTTGGTGTTCTTTCCATTGCATTTGATTGCAATGCTTCAATATCCAATGTGTCTAGTTTCCTCTTGATGCCTATCGGTGTTTTTGTAGCCTTCCATCTTTTCTCTTGTGTTGCATTTATAGTGTATCCTTGATTGTTGGTAAACTCAAAAGGATATCCAACAATACCATCAAGCATGATTTCTTGACGTATTTCTGCAAATGTAGCATCTGATTGACACCTAACTATGCCAAGGGTAGACCGTTCTTTACCAGTTACAACTACAAAGTCAAAATCATTTTCTGTATTCATATGCATCTCCATCCACGTGTACCTTAGATAAAAATGGATAAAGATATAGAAACAGTTTTCAAAAGATTTGATATAGCATACATTTTTTAAAGTGATGTCGAAACATTCAAACCACAATAGAATTTATATACAAGGAAATTCATTGAACTAAAAAAATGAGAAATATTTGGTGAAGCTCGAAAAAAGAAATATGTATAGGATTACATTCGAGACACAAAACAATTTGAAAGACACAAAGGCATGGCACGACTGGAAAAATCTATATAAAAAAACACAATATAGAGAGCATGCAAATTTGTATTGTTTATACGATGTTGATAAAAGAAAAAAACGGAGCAACGTGGAGGTGCCTCATAAATGAAGGGTGGGGTTTCATAGTGGAGAATGGGGATCCAATGAATCCATATTAGGCATTAGGGGAAGGACCTTTGAGGCGGGGGGTCAGAATTGCAGTAGGTCATATTTCTTGGTTTTCCTATAATAGTTTGCAATTATTAATAACATAAGAAAGTAAAAGGAACTATCTATGCATGTCAAATGATCATATACAAGGACCCTTAGAATCTAAACACATTGATGGAACCTGAAATCATTCACGAAGAATTCCTTTTATAAATTAATTAAGGAATTATGATAATGTTGGCTCACAAGTGGGAAGGTATCCTTGGCATCTAAAAATGGATTTTCAGAAATGATAATTTATTAATTTCAAATATCTAAACCATATTTCAATAGACACAAATAGTGGAATACATAACTATCATGCTATAATATCATTATAGATGACAAATACAAAGTAAGCAAGCTCAAGATCAATATATATACACTAATCGTTATAAGAAAATATTTAAATTATATAATTTTATATTAAGTATAAATTAAAATAGAATAAATATATATTATATAAATTAAAATAGAATAAATATATATTATTTATATTTAAAAATACTTCTATAACTTATGTTAAATTGTTGAAACTTAAATAATTTTATATTAACTTAATGATTATTTTGATCATTAATATGTTAAATTGATACTCCAAAGGAAGAAATAGATTTGATTATGCACTAAAAGAAGTCTTAAATATGCAAGGCCGAAGCTTATTATGGAAAATATGTAACATTAAATGTTAATGAAAGAAATGACAATTTTCTGGCTCTCTCATTCTCCCTGCAAAGAATCTCTTAAAATACATTTGGATTTGTTGACTTTGAATGCAAATCACCTTAGCACTAACTTTGGAGGTTTACGCGCTAAAAGTTGATGTGCATGGTGCAATTAAGAGCCTGTTGCAAGGAGCGGCAGTCCCTTTGAGTGTTGTCTATTTGGTTGCATCATTTATTTTATTCAGAGGGCATATTAGATGTTTTGAGAATGATCCATTCCATGGAAAGTCGAGTAACGATCAATGTTATTACTTGAGCTGTGTGGCAGAGCTCAGAAGCTCGACCTCCCTCGAAAGTTCCTCGTCAGGCTTACCAAATTCTACACGGTCCTCTCCTCAAATTATTGACCGTGCCATAAACCTTTAGATTGGGTGTTGTGCATGGCATTGTTGATCTTGTATCAAATCCGCTGGAGCAATTGGAGTGACTTTTGCTGGTGGGACGTGTTCAAAAGCTCACAAGGATGGGTTCATGATTCACAAAAAAATGCGATGAAATAGAGGAATACACTTTTTCTTTCGACCTTGGAGTAGCTTCATCTATATTTATTAAATTAAAGGCGTGTTGCTGAACCTTGTGAAGAAAATATTGAATTCGTATAGTTTTTCTTATGAAAATTTTATTGATAATATACAAAGAAAGTAATGGTGAGAGTGAGTTTTATTTGTGAGACAGATTCAGAAGGCTTACAATGTTGGGTTCATAGGGTTCATAATTCAGAAGTACATGCCAACATCAGATCGATTATCACCAGATCGATATCACACACAGCAAAATACATGCCAAAATCAGATCGATTATACTAAACAACGTTTTTGACAAGCTTCTCGGGCAAACACCAGATCGATATCACACACAGCAAAATACATGCCAACATCAGATCGATTATACTAAACAACGTTCTTGCCAAAGCTTCTCAGGCAAACCACCAGATCGATATCGCACACAGCATAATACATAAACAAAATACATGCCAACATCAGATCGATTATACTAAACAACGTTTTGCCAAAGCTTCTCAGGCAAAACACCAGATCGATATCGCACACAGCAGAATACATAAACAAAATACATGCCAAACATCAGATCGATTATCTTAAACAGCGTTTTTTCCAAGCTTCTCAGGCAAACACCAGATCGATATCACACACAGCAAAATACATGCCAACATCAGATCGATTATACTACACTGCATTTTTGACAAGCTTCTCCGGCAAACACCAGATCGATATCACACACAGCAAAATACATGCCAACATCAGATCGATTATACTAAAAAGCGTTTTTGACAAGCTTCTCAGGCAAACACCGGATCGATATCACACACAGCAAAATGCATGCCAACACCAGATCGATTATACTAAACAGCGTTTTTGTCAAAGCTTCTGAGGCAAAATACCAGATCGATATCACACACAGCAAAATACATGCCAACATCAGATCGATTATACTAAACAGCGTTTTTGCCAAAGCTTCTCAGCCAAACCACCAGATCCATATCGCACACAGCAAAATACATAAACAAAATACATGCCAACATCAGATCAATTATACTAAACAGCGTTATGCCAAAGCTTCTCAGGAAAAACACCAGATCGATATCACACACAGCAAAATACATGCCAACATCAGATCGATTCCTCTCAATAAAGCGTGGCATAAAGAAAAAAAACAGAGTCAAGTAACAAAACAATACTCAACGCAAGTACCAGCGTGATTGCAAAGGATTTCCCTTCAAATTAATGGAGCATAACCCCAAAACTAGAATGCATCCCCCCTCGGCATCCCGCCCCCCCTTTACATAGGAAAATCATAGGGACAAGTGGCGAGGGTTTACCGACAGGTTTCATGTCAAGGTGGAAGAAAAGCAGCCCATTTCTTTTTTTTTAATTATGTTTCTATTGCTGGAGGAAAAACGCATGCCGACATCCACGCAATAACACCCGCGTTTTCCCTAAAAGGCTCACGCCCCAATTAATAATATTTGTTTTCACAACAGACACTTAACCATAACCTTAACTTTACAATGTAAAGGTATACAAACATGCACAACTTTCTTTTACAACTTATTTATGTAGTCCAACAGGTAACAAGTAGTTAAATTTCATCCAGAACGATGTATCCTATCACTCTTCTGACTTGTTAATAGTAAGAGTTCTGTGAATTGTTCAAATGTTCACTCAACTAAGGAGATCGATTCAGCATTAACATAACGATTTGATCTCATTGTCAATTGGGTTTTAACAGTGATATCGAAAGATGGGGCAGACTTAATGCTGTAATTATTATTGTCCTAAATTACACTTCAAATCTGGTTTATAATAAGACTGACCTAGACGTCTGAAATTTGTTGGCACGCATTTGGACCTTTCGTATGTTTTCTCTTAGATTGCCTTGCTGAATGGGGTTGATAAAAAATAAAAATAAAAAAATACAGTACGATGTTTGCTGCCACGCATTATATTTCAGATTGGCCGTAAAGGTGATAATTCACACGGCCTAAATCCAGAAAACCTCTTAATCTTTGTACTTGAAAGAATAATGAATCTTTACCTTACCCGATAAATTCCTCAAGAATGACGAATCTGGTCGCTCAACTTATTACCAATGAGGATTCTGTAATTTATCCACTTCTTCACTCTATTTTGGAGATTAATTTGTTATTAACATAACAATATGATAATCGACATAATTTTGCCTTCTTTTGCTAATTTCCAATTAGTAATATTTTTCACCGCAGAACCCCGACTGTAACCTTAACTTTGAACATGTATCTAAGTATAGTTTTCTATCTATACTTATACAAGTGGGTCGTTTCACTGTAAGCAATTACTTTATTCGCACCTCTGCGAGAAATAGTCAAGTAGATGACTTTTTTATAAACATATCATCTTTAATTAAATTAAGATGTCTAGAATGTAATCTTTTCAAGGGAAAGCTTAAGTTTCTTATTATAATTTCTAGGGAGGACTTGTTGGCGCTTGATGCCATACTATGAGTATTAAGTAGACTTCTCTTTTCACATACCAAGAAGGAGGACTATAAAGATCCATTGTTTGCTAGTCGAGTAATTTTCATAACTTCGGCTTACTTCAACGTAGGTTGATACCCAAGAGATTGGGTCGCCCAGGGAATCACTATTTATTTTTTCTTTCCCGGTTCCGTGACTTGACTAAAATTATAAAATTCCCACTAGTGGATCTGTTTCCCTATCGTTTGGTTGTATCAAGTTCACCCTCTAATTCAAAGAGTCGAATTGCTAACCCAGGATGTTAGTCTCATGGTCGCCTTTTACTAAGCTTTGTATTTTCGGATGGGGGGATCGGGAGGGGACATTACATCCTTCCCCCCTTAGAGTTAACATCGTCCTCGGTGTTACCTGTTCTTTCCAGCCTCGTCTCCATTATTGCTTGCTTTTATATTTTCTAATCCCTCTGATTAATGGGATTGGGTCCTCATCCTGCATTTATAATCATACATATGCATGTATACTAGCATCAACATTGGAAACAATGTATAACTTAGAAATCCAACACTATACAATTTTCATAATCCACAGTGGTTCCAATATACATGTCAGTTCTATTTGCTAATAAACATATTACCTCATAGGTACAAGTTTACGTGTAATGCACATACCTCTTCCCCGCATTATTCTTTTATCTGGATGTCCGCCATCCCAGCACTCCAAGTGCTAACAGTACTCCAAGTACCAATTCAAGCCACCCAAGACAAGAACGATACCCTTCCTTAGGCGTATCTCCTTCTTGTGCTATTCAGGGTGCTTACCGATCCAAGCTACCCAACACAAGGATGATACCCTTCCTTAGGCGTATCTCCTTCTTGTGCTATTCAGGGCACTTCGCCAAGCTGAGGCACTTCCGTTCTCGCACACCACAACACCTAGAGGTTATTCTCTTCACAGAGCCCCCACTCTTGTGACAGTCCTCTTAATGTGTGCGAAACGAGTCTTAACAAAAATGTCTTACATCTAGGCGTCCCGAGAAGGGACGTTAATCACATGGTTTTGTTGTTGTGTCATTTTATCTATGTAAAATAGGCTTTAAATGTAAATCTAGTGGAATCTTATCTTCTTAGTAGTTTAGACTTATAAGGACATGGAAATAAACTATGTCTTTGATAAATTTGGTGTCCATTATAACTCTTGACATAATACTAGTAATATGGCCATTCGCAAAGATTATAACATTCTTCATATATTGTATGACAAGTGAGGAGTCTTCGATGACTATCAAGTGGTGAATTTACCTTGAGTTTGATGATATTGGGACCTTGATATAATGCTAAAACCTTTGCTTGATTATTTGATAACTCAAAGTTCACATTCATCGTTATGTTATGTTTTTTCCCTCGGGATCAACAACAGCCCCTTTAAATACCTTCCACCCTTAATTTCCTTAAATTATGAAATTGCTTTAAAATGGCAATTTTGGAATCCAACAACTTGCACTCATGGGTTGGGGCATGCACTCTAAGCTTTCAGGTTGTCACCGCATATGAGATAATACATGATTCTTCCTCATCCAACATTAAGTGTGTACATGTTATAGTGTCCGAATGCAATTTTAAGGGATTCTACTAGGGGAAATGGCCATGGAGGTTAAGAGCACCCATTTTCACATATTTAAGGTGCATTTTAGACTTGTAGGAAAATTTGAAGCATTGACAAAGGCAAAACTAGACAAGAAAGTACGATTTAAATAAAAAGCAATAAAGTTTATCCAAATGTAAATTGGATGCATAATTAAATAAAGATTGCTGCATGCTAAGTTTGTAATTTTGTTTGTTATATCTATGAAACTTGGAGAATACTAAACCTATAAAACCTATACTTTTTAAATTAAGACAATATGTTCAATGTATAAAAAAATGTACATCTGAATGATTATGAAGGTATGGTGGCATGTCATAATCTTTGACGGAACATAAAGTACACTCGAAGAGTCTTAAATTCTTGTCTACTTGCTATAAAATTGAATTTTGTATGGAAAATAGAGTATCCTTGCCAAAATTCACCTCAGTAGTTATGTCCACATTTGAAAAAAAATGGCTATATCCTTTCACACATTTCACTCCTTAAAATTATGCATTTCTGCAACATGTCTTTAGTTTCAAGTAATGGATATACCAAACAATAGTTTTAATCTTCTTAGTGTTTTCAAGAAATGTGAAAGCCTTCATAAAAGTGCACATACCGTCCAAAACAACTAATTGATTGATGAAGCTAAACATAAAAATGAAATACTATAAGATTTCTACCCTTCATAGTTATTCATATCTAGAATTTGTCCTACATCATATTGCATGTAGGAGTACATGCTCCTACATCATATTCAATGGAACTTTGTTTGATGATATTGATTTAAACCAAAAAAAATTCCATAAAAAAATTCATATTCAAATTCAAATACAATAAAAAAACTTGTGTTATAATCAAAGCTAAAATTACCAAAAATCATAACCACTTAAGTGGAATTTCGTCCAACCACCATCCAACCAATGCTTTAGTTATAAATAAACTAAAAACCCAAACTTCACTACCATAAATAAGACCTTTACTATTCTAATTACCTAATAACAGAACTCACCCACCCAAACTTCACCCTATTCTAATTAAATAAAAACCAAAACTTAGCCCACCCAAACTTATAGCAAACTCAACTTAAAACAATGAAACTCGTCCCACCCAGCAACGTTTGCGTTCATATCGACTGCAGAACGCTCAACTCTCTTTATGCATCTGCTTCTTTCACATTGACTGCATCTACGTGAACAATATTTGTTTTATTGGCTTCTGCTGCTCCCGGTGATCCTTCACTCCCTCTGCCATCTTGGTGACCTTCTACTGCTAGCTGATTCGGATTATCAACGTCCACTGTTCTCTCAGTTGGAGCTTGTACCTGGTTCAGTATATTCTGAGAAGGACTAGGATTAGGAGTCGAGTCTCTCATGAGATATAAGTGTCTTGAACGTGTATCGTGCCCACTCTTCACAGGTAGCTGCATGGCCTGAGAGCGGTTTTCTGCCTGGCTGGTTCTTTCCCGTTCATGATGAGAATTACGGAGATGGGAAAGTAATCGGTTACGAACCAGGGAAAGTAGTTGCTTACGAACCTCATGCTGCTGCAGCATTCTTGATGTATCGTTATTAGACAGGTAGCCACCACGAAATCCATTGAAGTTAAAAGTACTAGGCATCGGTAGATCTGAAGGATGCGCTGTCAGAGGCCCTGTGCTACTATGAACGGCTCTGGGTGTGGGTGTGTGGGGGGATTTGCTGGGAGTGGAAATGGAAGTACGAGGATTTGAATAATACCCAGCAGTACTGCCGCGTCCTACTCCTCCTGTGGGTGTCGGTGTGGGAATAGTGGCTCCTTCTAGTCCACCTATCTGCGTGGGTCTACCTGGTGTGCGAATAGTGCCTCCAGCTCCCAGTCCACCTGTGGGTGTAAAAGAATTTGGTGCGACTCCTTGTGGATTCTGGGAAAATTGTACTGGTGCAGGGAATGGAGAAGCCGCTCCCAGTCCACCTGTGGATGTAAAAGAATTTGGTGCGACTCCTTGTCGATTCTGGGAAAATTGTGGTGCAAGGAATGGAGAAGCCGCTCCCAGTCCACTTGTGGGTGTAAAAGAATTTGTTGCGACTCCTTGTGGATTCTGGGAAAATTGTGGTGCGGGGAATGGAGAATCTGCTCCCAGTCCACCTGTGGGTGTAAAAGAATTTGGTCCAATTCCTTGTGGATTCTGTGAAAATTGTGGTGCAGGGAATAGAGGGCTTCTCTGGGATGAATATGTTTCTGAGAATCCTACATTGAATGGAGGGTTTGCGGGTGATGAATGGAGGGTTTGCTGGTGATAAAAACGCGCCTCATAATCTTGGAAACCCAGCAAACTGGTTGGTATAATGTCCAATAAGAAATCAACTACTTCCCCACCTCTACTGAAGCCCAGCTTTCTAGTAAGCTCTTGCAAACGCTCTATCTTAGTTGGAAATAACCAATCGAGCTGTCTGCGTTCGTTTTGGAAGTCTGGGGACAGTTTGGTTTGCCCGCCATTGTAGTAGCCCAGATCTGTGATGAGTTTGGCTTCCCCGGGGGAACTTACAGATTTGAAATCAAACGATCTAGTGAGCTTGTAGGAATGGAAAATTTGAACTCTCGCTGGCCTTCCTGCTGGTGCCTCCTGCCTGCTTTCTTCCTGTTCTTTTCCGTCAGGTTTTGTGGTTGTCATCTTAGTCTTTTGGGAGGATAGGCCTCGGCCAGAGCTTTCCGCTGGAGCTGCTTTCCTTTTGGCGCGTTCTAGAGCTGAAGCTACTTTCCTTTTGGCAGGATCTGGATCTGGAATCAGAGCTGATTTCCTTTTAGTGCTGGAGCTGGAGGGGTGAGATGAAGAGCCTTCAAGTGATGGAGCTGGAGCTTCTTTCCTTTTAGCAGACACCATTTGGGTGGAGGCGTGAGATGAAGAACCTTCAAGTGTTCTCATCCTAGTTAACTGTTACCCTTAGAAGGAAAAAATTTGTAACAGACACCCTTCAAGATGTCTATTCGTTGTGATCAGACACCCTTTAAGAAGACGTACGCAACTGTTGGGCAATACACCTTCAAGAAGAAATTTTGTATCCGACACCCTTCAAGAAGACGTGGTTCGTCCGGAAATTTTGTATCAGACACCCTTCAAGACGACGTGGTTAATCCAGAAATTTTGTATCAGACACCCTTCAAGAAGACGTGGTTAATCCAGAAATCATAAGCAATTGCCGGGTAAGACGTGGTTAATCCTTTGGAAAAAATCCTTGCATCAGAAACCCTTCAAGATGTTTGGAAGAAGAAATCCTGGCTTCAGAAACCCTTCAAGATGTTTGGAAGAAGCTGGTTTCATCAGAAACCCTTTAAGACGTTTGGGAGAAAAATCCAGAAACCCTTCAAGATTGGGAGAAGAAATCGTTTCTTCAGAAACCCTGGCATCAGAGACCCTTCAAGATGTTTGGAAAAGGAAACCGTTTCATCAGAAATACTTCAAAGAAGTTTGGGAGAAGAAATCGTTTCTTTCATAAACCCTTCAAGATGTTTGGAGAAGAAATCGTTTCTTCGGAAACCCTTCAAAATGTTTGGAAGAAAAAATCCTTGCAGCATAAACCCTTCAAGATGTGTGTTGGTCCTGAGAAATCAGAAAGCTTTCAAGATGTCTATTCTTCCTGATCATAAGCTCAGAAATCCTAAGCAATTGCTGGGTACTGAGCCGTTAATTATAGCATTCACTGGTCCCTTATAACTAGGGCACAACTCATTATTTGAAAGCTATCAATAGGAAAAAATTGTGAGAAAATATTATTAAAAGAAAGATGGACATGTGGGCAGTTGGTATTAAATATTAAATTAATTTATTTTGGGATAAAATAACTGTATAGGGTTCCATACCTTATATTTTATTTGGGTTTTACTTGGAGTTGACAGCTTCATTGGTGGACACACCATCAATAAAAAAGAATAAGAAGAAAATATTATTATGAGAAATGATGGTGACTGTTAGTTGTTATTAATACTTTATTTTCTTATTAAAAAGAATTACAAGAAAATATTATTATGAGAAATGATAGTAACCGTTGTTATTAAAAAATTAAATAATTTATTTTCTTATAGCTATATATAGGTTTCTTTATAATTTTCTGTTAGAATATAAATAAATTGAATTGTTTATTTTGTTATAAACTATGATGTATATAAACAATCTTGACTTTGGCCCCTAATTGTTTGCTCAATTGGGCCTTGAGTCCTTTCTGTGAGTACCCACCCGGCGTTACCATCCATGAAATATGGGGAATTATTGGTGGATTTGTGGAACAAGTTTCCCTTAAAAAAAAGTGTGTCAAATTCTAAAATGTTATTATATTTTATAAATTATGTTTAAAAATTATATTTATTATTATTAAAATTGTAAATTATTATTAATATTGTTAGAGTGATACTCTTCCAACAAAATCATATTACTAGTGACCGTGATGCATATAAATAACCTTGATTCAAATTGGGATATATTATTATATTTTATAAATTAACGGTGAGTACCCACCCAGCGTTACCATCCATGAAATATGGGGAATTATTGGTGGATTTGTGGAACAAGTTTCCCTTAAAAAAAAGTGTGTCAAATTCCAAAATGTTATTATATTTCATAAATTATGTTTAAAAATTATATTTATTATTATTAAAATTGTAAATTATTATTAATATTGTTAGAGTGATACTCTTCCAACAAAATCATATTACTAGTGACCGTGATGCATATCAATAACCTTCATTCAAATTGGGATATATTATTATATTTTATAAATTATTTTAAAAAGTATTATCATTATTATTATAATAATATTGTGCATTATTATTAATGTTGTGACGGTGATACTCTTCCAACAAAATCATATTACTAATGTAATGATAATAATTATTAATGGTATTTGTAATGGTGATACTCCAATAAAATATATTGATGTTGAGTTTTTAGCGAAATGATAATTAAAGGATGAAGAGGCTCTTGCCTTACTTCGATCTTTTGTAGATGAACATCCCATTGTCCATATTGAGAACTCTACTTCTCTTTGATATCCTTAGAACCAATTTTGTAAGATTTTTGATACTCCTAAATCTTAAAGAATAGATTTATAAATTATGTTGCTTAAACAAACATAAGATGATGGTGATGACGTGTTAGAATATATTTCAAGAATAAAGAACATACATTAAGACATCATCAAAGGCATGTTTCCTAAGCTTGAAAACCATTTTTTACTTGAACTTTGCAAATCATTGATAATTTGTCAACTCCAACTTTTGAATCACTTAGTGAACTATTAGGTCAACATAGCAGGTCATTTGGTAAAGAAAAAACAATATGGTGAGAATCTTCTCTTCATTAGTTCAAACATAGCAGAAAGTTCGAAAGGAAGAGGAGCTCTGGTCAATAATAGAGAACGTGACAATCTAAATCAATCTTGCTATAGAGTTCGTGGCCATGGGCGCAATCTAGGAAGAGGAAGCAACAATTTCAACATGTATCAAATAGTTTTAGAAAAGGTCAATCAAAGAGACCTCCCACTCACAATTGTCAATATGGAAGAGACATATACGAGTCACATTCTTTACAGATGATGTAATTGAGTTGGTCATTATGCAGAAGCCTTTGTAAAATTTCAAATAATCGGCTTCCTAAGTTTAAGCAATATTCAACTTCAACACAATATGCTAATACCAACAATCAAGATGATAATCAAAACTATTTTGAGAATGTGTTAATAACTCTTCAACGATCAACGCCAGGAGTTTTAAATGAGTGTGAAGATGCCTAGTTATTTGATACAGGTGCTACTCAACACATATTACTCTTTTCTAAATGAGTATGAAGATGCCTAGTAAGTTTGATACACGTGCTACTCAACACATATTACTCTTTTCTAAATGAGTACGAAGATGCCTAGTTATTTGATATAGGTGCTACTCAACACATGACTTTGATAAGAGATTTTTGTTGGTTCTTTCATGAATGTAAATTGAGTTTTATTGTTTGGCTCATGATACAACGCATACACCTCAAGGAAAAGGTTAAACGTAAAATTTTAACTTCCCAAAATCGAAAATAAAAATGCTTTCAAATGTTTGGTACGTACCAATATTTAAAAGGACTTTCTTGTCCTTGATAATGCTTCAACAAGAACGACATCAAGTTATTACGAAATATGGCTTGGTTTACATCAACTTAATAAAATAAAATTTTAAAACATCCATGACACGATATGATGATGATAAGCTTCTTATGTTGAAAGGAAAAATCGCTCCTCGGAAGCAAGCTTTTGCATGAACAGTTGATTACAGAAATTCATTGATATGGTTATGGCATGTCTATTACGTACATTTGAATTCGTATAAACTTTCACAAATCCAAGAAAAAAGGGAATGCTTAAAGGGATTCCTTCCTTTAAGAAGAAAAATGCAAGATGTGAAGCTTGCATTTATTGACAACAAAATAGAGAACCATTCTCTACTTTATCATGACCGGCAAGTTCAAATGTTTGTAAATCATCCATAGTGATGTTTGTGGACATCTAAGTTGACTTCTCTTGGAAAATGTACAAGTACCTTTTACTTTTCATTGATGATTTATGTTGAATGATTTGGATGTCTTTGTTGAAGGAAAGTAATAAGCATTTATATTAATAAATGTAATAATTATAAATCATATATTTCAATTGGAGATTTTGTCAATGTTAACATTATAAATGTAACACTATTACCTTAGGAATAAGTGTTGAAATTTATGGAAAAATGGGTGCCCAATGAAAACAATTTCACATTGTAAGGCCAATTGCAAAATGGAAAAATACATCCTTTCCATATTTTTTATTACATGGGGGGAACAAAAATACCAAGACAGAAATTATACCATTGTGAAAACCAGACTAAGAATTCTTGAAAATATGAAGGGAAAAAATTAAAGGGAAAAGCAAAGGCGGCTCAATAGCTTTTGTGCATAAACTTAACACGGTAACAACCAAAAAAGAATTCTCATTGGCCACTCAGAAATGAAAGTATGTCAAAAATGATCTAAATATTTGAAAAATCAAGGGAAACCACATATGACAGTGTATTTGGAATCTTATATTGACTTCCCAACTCTGCATTCCTTGTATGTATATTCCTTTGTTAGAAGGCTTATCAGGGGCTTCCTAGAAGGGTGGATTGACCGGCACAAGGCCAACCTTTCTAACAAAGGGATTGGCAAGGATGGAACAAATAAATACAAGGCAAGAAACACTCTCTCACTGCTATGGGTTGAATTTTTAGGACATTTCTTACCTCAGCTCAAGACCTTTTAGTCATGACAAACTAAGGCTTGTTTGATCGCATGGATTCGGAGTCAAAGCAAAGGGGGTGGAAGCCAGCACCCCTTGCCCCCGAGCAAAACACGCATTGGCTTGCATCAAA
>Ga0233351_1000006_pt1:5000-16363 | contig 16363 bp, 11 predicted proteins | sample GEONDECOMP309_FD_181716 | JGI IMG/M metagenome (GOLD analysis project Ga0233351, IMG submission 181716) | Leaf litter microbial communities from Shasta-Trinity National Forest, California, United States - GEON-DECOMP-309 | ecosystem: Environmental > Terrestrial > Plant litter >...
TTACTACTTAAGCCTGATTACAGCTTAGATTCGAGTCAAAGGGTCTAATCTATACATACTAATTACGGAAAGTATGAGTGATTACACTAGTTACATATCTAATCAGGTTAATGGTTTCAACTATAAGTACTACACTATTGGTTCGATATTTATAAAGGTCATAGTTAAGCAAACACTTGTAACTGATGAAAGCTTGATTACCTTTGATCATTGAATAGGGAAGATAAATACTCCTTGTAAGCTCATATCGATACGGTGATTCAGCTTAAATGGTGTTAAATGTGATACGTATTTACCTAAGAAATCTCATATCATAAGCATTACCTATATATTACGTTCCTGTACCCACCATATTACGACCATTCATAGGAAGAACAAGCATAGTTAGAACATAGCTTGAATACTGGTGAGTTAAGTGAGCTCCATAGTTTCCCTAAGAATCGATGTTGAAATTACATACCTTATTTGCTTTTATATTAGGTGTACTAGTTAGATAGGGATAAAAGGCGGGATAGCTTAGTTTCCCTAATCAATGATGTTTGATGAATACGGATCGAGCTCGGCATAAGCTTCGTAATTAGGAGTGGGTTAATAAAAAAAGGCTCTCTGTTATATGGGCGGTTTCATCTTTATTGCTTGCCTTTATTGGCGTAGATAACTTTATTAACGGAGCGAAGCAGGTCCCCCCCCTCTAAAGTAAGTAAATTGCCCATCTGTCTATCTTTTTCCTTCCCCATTGCTTCATATAAACCTCTTCGTAAATAAAGCTATGAAGAAACGCATTTTTTACGTCCAGCTGACGTATAGGCCACTCTTTAGAAGTCGCTAGAGCAAGAACAGTCCGAATAGTCGTGGACTTTCAAACTGGGCTGAATGTTTCTTCGTAGTCGATCCCATACTGTTGAGTAAAGCCCTTGGCAACGAGTCGGGCCTTGTGTCGCTCAATAGACCCGTCCGCACGACGCTTAAGCTTAAACACCCACTTTGATCCAACTACATTCATAGACGGATGGTAGGGAACAAGAGACCAAGTGGAGTTGCGAAGTAGAGCATTGAACTCATCCTGCATGGCTGCGCGCCATTCTGGTACCTTCGAAGCCTGATAGGAGCAGGTCGGTTCACGAAAATAAGCATCGGACTGAAGAGCAAGAAAGCATGCTTAAACAGGGGTAGCGAGTGGCGGAGAAGACTATTAGTCTTAGAGCCTCATCCTAATCGCAATATAATGAAGCACTTAAGAAATGCTATATTAAGGTTAGAAGTCCCTTGCCCTCAGCGGACAAGCAATAAATCCCTTCATAAGTTCCAAAAAAGGGTGAAAAACAGCTGCGCTCCTCACTTTTCATTTTATCATTTTTATTTTCCCTCCTCCCCCTACCGATAGATATTCAATTTGTATAGAAGATACGAGCGCCAGCGAGGCTATTCATTGGCATATTGACCAACAGGAAATAGGCTATTCATTTTCGTAGCTCGCCTTTGGCTCGGAAGGATGGCTCACCTGACGTTAGGAAGGTGAGGAAGGATGGCTGGCTTGCTGGTATGGTTAGATGGGCCCATCTTTGTACTCCTGAATTTCCCATCTCTTGGGCCACCTTTTAGTCTGGAATTTCCCATATATAAAGGTGTGGTACGGCTGGTCTTGCTTTGGTACGGTTCTTGTTCGAATAGCTGGCTGGCATTCTTACTGGCCTAGCTGTAAAGCCCAGCCCTTTTCAGTAGGTAAAATAGCAAGGCAAGCGTGGGCATAACTAAACTGGGTGTTTTTATTGGTGGAACCCTAACTTTGTGAACAAAACTTCGTTGTATGGCATGTAAGTATTCCAGGATGAGAGATTCCTAATGGGCAGGCCCAAAGTGTGAGGTTAAAGCGCCGAATAAGGGGTTGCGAACCACTCACTATTCATATGGTGAGGGCATTTTATAACGTTTCACCGTCTAGCTTACCAACTGCTTGAGAGGACCTTTACTTTTAGGACCGGCTACCTACCTGCAGAGTTATCCACACCTGAATACCTCCTAGACCTTTAGCAATATACACAGTGGAAGCAGCAGTAGACTCAGTTGATTCTTTATATTAAGCAGTCTGCAGCGCAATCTTGAACGATTATGGAGAGCAATATGTTAATTAGTAGTCCAAGGCTTGCCTGGAATTCCATCTCAATCTGTGTCTGTAATTTGCGAGGTGCTGGCTTTGATGCTTAAACGACTGCTAGTGGTGCTTATACCTTTTCCGAAGCCCTTCCAGCCTTGACCGTTCATTAGATAGAGTCTGCCACAGACAACAGCTTCCACTGGGCAAGGAGGTATCCAGGCAGGCTAGGCTATTGAAACTGCACTAATGCTTTGTTGGACGCATAACCACATTATAGACATGGGCAAAGACAAAGGTTGCAGAGCCTAGTGAATTGAAAGATCGAGCAGCGGAGCCAGCATCCTTACTAGTCCCAATTAGAGATTGAGACCCCAGTGGAGGACCATATGCCTATAGGGAGATAAATTCTACGCCTCGGACCTGCGAATTGAACTACTGAAAGGGTGACTTTCACTCTTAAGACCTTAGGGCATGGGGGGACTAAGACTACCGGAAGTCCATTGAGATGGGAATTGCTCTAATCCGCTCTAAATCCCCCCCTAGGCTACTACTCCGCTGCTAATACAACAATGGGAAGATATAGGGTAAAAAATTGATAGATGTAATTATTATTATCTCCATATTATTTCCACAATAGAGATAGAATAGATATTGATCCCATCCTCTGTAGTGTTGTAAGGAACTACTAATATAGTTGTGGTTTCCGTAAGCTATACTACTACTACTTGTCTTTAGTCCCAACTACCCTTAGAGTAAGTCCCATGGCACCACTTAATAGGACTATGTTAATCCATGCATTGCATTAAGTTCCATTGCCATTTCATGAAGTTTATGACAGGCAGGATGGCTTATTCATAGTACGTTACAATTAGTCGATCATAATTGTTGAGAGCCAGTAGTCTCACCAATAGATCGTTGTCATTTTAATTGGAAGGGGAATAAGAAGCCAATGGGACTAATCCAATCCAATGGGTTTACTACTTATATAGTGTCCAATGGGAAATAAGGGGAATAATCCAAATAATACGATATTGCATCTATACGTTGCTCCCCGGATATAATTCCACTAGCTCTATTCCGACGGCTCTATTACCTAGTAGGATACTACTCTGCTAATACAATGGGGGGATACTTATCCTCCTACTCATCAATCAATCGTTCTTCCCTGTAAAGGGTAGAGTTCCTTAGTCGATTTCGAGATCGAGTTCGATTTCAAGGGTCTAGTTCGAGGGTCGAGGTCTCCTGGTGAAGTCTTCCATCTATTCTTCTTGGCATGATGGTCTCTGTCTCAAGGCAAGGACTTCTGGCTAGTCCCCCCGGAATGATTGGCTAGTCCTCATTCGTCCGTACCTGACAAGCGTGAATAGCTTAATGTATCCGTCTCTCTCCTTGGCTCTATCCTGCCTCCTCTCGCCAAACGTGATAGCAGCGGCGCTCACAACTTCAAGGCAAATAATATTCTATCCATCAAATTAGAGAGAACCGTCTGGATATATTGGGTTAACAAACTTGGTGCGCTTCCTTGTTGGGTGGCCTTACTGGAACTGGGCGTACTTGGTGTACATGGACTTGGCAGGTGCCTTACTTGATTGGGCATACTTACTGGGCGGCTTCCTTCTGCGTACTCGGTGAACGTGGATTTAGTGTACGTGGCCCTGGTGGAGATGTACTTGCACGTGGGCTTTACAGGTTGTACTTGGCAGACATGTACTTGTTGGATGCCTTACGCGGACTTGGCGGACTTCTTCTTTATCGTGGTAACATGACTAAATATCGATATGCTCGTAAGTAAACAACATACATGGCTCTATTCAGGCGGGAACATGGGTGAACACTATCTCTGTCGGGTATGACTGAACGGGCGGGTATGATTGAAGGGTATCCATGTGGTCCTTTTATCGTCTGGTGGGGAACATGGTAACATAATAAATATCTTTCGGTGTATCGATAGGGGCCCTTCTCTTCTCTCATATGGCGGGTGACCTTACTTGGTGAGCTGTTTAGCTTTAGGCTTCTGGTTAAAGGCTCAACCTCCCTGACCTTGTCTCTATCAAGCCCCCCCTTCCAAGAAGACTCTATCTCTCCCCTCTCCCTGGCTCTAGCCTCTTGCAAAACGTCAGCATCAAGGCTCTCGAGCTCAAAGCAAATGCTTCCATCTCGCCAAACATAGGGTGGTGTTCGTGCCAAGTTATACGTGAGTGACCTCTACTACGTGACCTATACTTCGTGCCCAATAGGTCGTCGTACCCACTAGTCCACATATAAACATACATGTTTCCTCATAGCTACTTATATAGAAATATTCGCTTATTACTCTTCTTACTATTCATACCGTAGAAAATACAATAGCTACAGTACAGGCACGCTGCACATGATGGTTTAAATGGAATGGAATCAGAACATCTAGAACTTAGATTTCTATATCTATCTTTTGAAATTGGGAATAAGGACATTGACATAATATATCATATATAATAGGGGAGGGGGATATAATCTTATTTCGAATAAGGGAAGAGAATCCATATCTTTTCTATCTCTATTAGAATTGGGAAAAAGAAATTGGATAATCTCATAAGTAATGCAAATCTAAAATACTCAGAGGAAGAAAGAAAGATAAGGTTCTCCCAACCCTTCGCTACGCTCTTTGAGGGGAACAAAGAGAGGTCATATTCATTTGGATGATGACAGCCAGAGTCCCCATTCATCAGTCGGTATTAGTCATTCATATCGTATCGACTTTCCCGGGCCACTTAGCATTCCTGATCAGACAGATGCTGGAGCTGGATGGAATGCCCTTTGCAGGGTTATTTAGCCGTCCGTAGGGAGGGATTAGTTAGTAGGTTATTCCCGATGAAGGCGGGGAGAGTTTCAAGCTTCCAGGAGAAGGTTTAGTTATAAGTATGAGCTCTGTTAGAGTGCCCAATCAACGTTAGAGCCATTGATCTAGACTATTTGCCCCGATTCGATCAATACGGAACTAAGGCTTTCACTCTTAGACTAAGGCAAGAAGGGTAGAGGACCTTTGGGCTAGAGTTACTAAGGCTAAAGTTTACACTCTAGCTTAACTCTATTGATAAGTATCATATCTAGAGATTATGATTGTATCATGCAAGTGGTTACAGTGTATTCAACCTAATAAAATAGGGCAACCTTATGAAGATCTTGTTGATTGAAGGCAGGCACTAATAAGGCAAGTTATCTATGGATGTAGACAATGATAAAAGTCTATACCGGACGTAAGGCTCACTATATTATATTTAACTCTATGGAACTTACTATGGCTAATATTAGAGCTAGTAGTTACTTTCTTTACAGCTAATAGTTCTGACTCTACGGACTGAAGCTAGTAGTTATTACTGTATGGACTTAAGGCAGTCTCTCTAGCTTCTTCGCTAGAGCTCTGCTAAGTTCTTATTTCTTTTTCAACGATAGGGATACCAAAAGCCAGCTCTCACAGCTTAGCCTAGCCCACGTATATATAACAGCCAGCAACTCCAGCTTCCAGCCACTCATATCTTACAGGGTTAGGAGGTGATGCTTGCTGGAGGTAAGACAGGTAAATAAATCTGATCTTCCAGGGTTGGTGATCCCAGCCTTAGGTGAACAGGTTAATCGTAAAGGTCAGTGAGTTAGCCAAGCCATGGTTCAGTGAGCTTAGGAGATAGTACCAGCCCAGCTAGCATAGAGGAGGTTTCAGAGAGTCAGTAGGAGATAGGTTTGCTTGGACAACATGCTTTCTTTCTTCCCGGAACAAGTAGCCCTGGCTGGGTTATTATCCCAAGGTTAGGATAGGTTCGTACCTTCTGAAACAAGGGAACAGTAAATAGTAAGACAAAGGAAATCTAAATAGGTATCGTACCAAGCTGTCCTCGTACATTGTGTCATGGGAAATGAGAAAAGAGTCTCGTTCACCAATAGTCATGGAATAAAGAATAAGAACCGTCACTCGCTCACCTACAAATAGTCGGGTGGAAGCTTTAAAAAGAAATAGTCCGGTGATAAGCGGTCTCACCCTAACCTACCTACCTTGACTGATTCTAAACTTCAAAATGAGCCGGGGATAACCACCTAAAAAAACAAAAACCAATGATGTAACGTGTGTACATAATATCAATATAAATGATAAGGCATATCCATGCTTGTAAAGATGTATCAATCCAATATGGGATCATGGCATTAGGAGGCTCTATAAAAATATTGCTACAGTAAAATACAACATGAAACCAGGGTCCTCTTGAACCCGCTCAAAGTACATAAGTGTTATCAATGTTGCACCCTATCTAAACATAGGTGGAGGAACAATAACACCGTGAGGGGTTACTAATCTCAACAACTTAAACCATGCTAAACAAGAAAGGGTCCAATATATGAAAAGAGCTATCTAGAAGGAAGCTCTAACTGGTAGCTCAAAATAACGACTTAATAGAGTTAATCAGATCCAAGGAACTGCAATTGAAGCTGGATCACTCTAACCAACACTAGCTAGAACATGCAGGGAGATACCTGAAGGGATGCTCCCCTTAGGGGACTCAAAATTGCTAGAAAGATTATTCCATGTCCAGGGGTATTTGATAGGTACTGTAAAACTGGAACCAACAATGTGTAAGATTATCGATGGTGCGATGATGAGCTGATGTCGAGCCCATGATAAACTACCAAGCCAAGGAGAAATGATGACTCTCCTTCCTTGCTTGGTCCGAAGTGACCCAATCAATGATGCAAATAGGGTCAAGGTACACAAGGCCTTTAGACCAAGCCCCTAGAATGGATGTGCTAACGTCGATAGGGTGAGGTTCAATAGAGTAAAGGTATAAGGAAACCATTGAAAACTAGCATGAGGTACAATATAGAATGTCTAAAATGGGACTTAATTCTATTTTTATTCTTTACCAAAATAAGAAATGAATTGGGACATGGTACAAGCAAGGAAATAAGCACCCTGAATATTCACGAATGAATCAATCCAATATGAAGGAGAGAATGATGGCAAATGGAAGAAACCAAAGGGGCCACTGATGGTAATCTCCTTAAAGGTGAATAAATGGTGGCATAAAAAGAAAGTGATTTTCATGCAGCCTTAGGATGCCCAGGTAGCTTATTCAGTTGTTTAAGCAAGTGATTCTTTATATTATGAAGACCCTGCACCAGTACCAGGAGTAGATACAATACCAGCAGCAGAGCCAGTCCCCGGTGAATAACCAACAGATTAATATGTATATCTATCGCGTGTTCCGGGTTTTGGTACATTCCCCCTTTGTTCCTTTATACACATTATATTATGCCTACCCTTTTTATTTCCATACCTTACCTACTACTAAGAACAGAGGTAGGAAAGGCAGGAGCTTATCCATAGCAAGCTTATCCATATCCATTCATTGTAAATACCATCTACCAGTCCCATATCCACTTATAGTCTAGATCCAGAGCGAAGGTAAGCCCCTGTACGAGTTTCATATCCTTCAGCAGGAGTAGATGTAACATATACTGTTGAGGACCTACCAGCGAAAGGTGATCCACCAGCATAAGTCGATCCAGCAGCAGCCGTTGATTATTATCCTGTTCCAGATCCTACAGAGCCTTAACCCCCACCAGCAGGAGCAAAGCTAGCACCAAGAGCTAAGGCAGGGGCTTACGCTACAGCAGTAGCGGGACCCCCACTAAAAATAGAATAGCCAGTAGCAATTGTTGCTTCAGCCAATTCTGATCTTTACTCTGTTGATTATGCCATCGATTGAGCTGTTGATGAGTGAGTATAAGATCCATCTATTGAATCCATCTATTCTATTGAAGCAGCACCAACAGCAGCAAGAGCGGGAGCAGTAGGCACAGGCAAAGGTAAAGGCATCCGAGTAAGCATATAAGCTTTCAGCAGTTGCAGATCCAGTTCGTGATGATCGTGATAGAGAAGAATATTACCGTAGCAGGGGCTTCAGTTGTAGTTCCAGGTCCAGATGAAGCCAAAGTCGATCCAGATCCAATAGCAGTAAATCCCGCAGTAATATACCCAGTAGCATCATAGCTAGTCGTAGTAGATCCAGTCGTTGATCCAGTTGCTTATGAGTTTTACTCTTTTTGATTCTTTTTTTTATGCAGCATCAATAGTAGTTCCAGATTATCCAGTCGATCCAGCAGCAGGACTGGTAGCAACACCAGCAGCATATATAGAGACTCTAGATCCAGAGCCGGCTGTGAAAATACAGATCTGGATATTCCAGAGACAGATCCTCCATACTCAGCAGCACCAGCTTCTCTACCGCCAGCACCATCAGTAGCAGCACGAGTAACAGCTTATTTCCTATCCTAGCATCCCTATAACCTGTTCCTACTTAAGTAGTGTGTAGAGTTGACCGAGCACCAGCATCACCTGCACCACCGGGCTTTGCACCAGCACCTGAGTTTGGTATTTCATTTTTGTCCTGGTGGGTTTGCGAAACTTGGATAATTCCTGGGGATAACCTATTAGGGTAGAACTCACTAGTATTAGGGTAGAACCTACCAGGGAAGGACCTACTAGGGAAGAGCCTAGACCTAGACGACCTATGACAAAAAACTACGAAGGACACTACCTCGGAGAATACCTTTGGTAATAACTTGGACATTCCATCGTTGGACTTTATCTATTAGTATTCTATTAGTATAAAGGCATATAGCCACTACCTATAGCATGGCTAGCAGAGCCAGTAGCAGGGGTTGGAAAAGCACCTGTTGTTTCTGTTGATCCAGCAAACGTAGTATATATATATATAGCCATACCGGCTGGCTTACTCCCACACCTTTGCTTTGCTATTGGGTTTTAAATATGGAAGGGATGTTAGGCCAAATGGAAAGTACGTTGAGCGAGATGAAGGTTTTAGTTAGCGGGGTGAAGAGTCTTATTTTAAAACTGAAGATGAAGATTCGGATCGTGAGCGAGATAAAGAACCAGCACCAATACCAATAGCAAAGACAAAAGGCAGAAGTAGAACCAAGAGCAAAGCCAGCTCGAAAGCTTATGGACCAATTATTCGAAATACTTTAGATCCTCCGGCCAGGTGCATATCCCTCAATTGCATACCCATATAGAGATCTCGCAGCATCTCCTCCTGTTCCGTAGCCATACCCCGCAGATTTAGGTAGAGATTAAGATTGTCAAGAGCGAGATTCGGACCTTCGTGATCGGGATGAAGAATCTGATCCCGGGGATGAAGAGCCATATGTTCGGGAATAATATTCAGTCAATTTATTTTGTCCACCAGTTTAATATTCTCCAGTCAAAGATCGAGTTTACCCAGTAACAGTCCCAGTATCAGTTACACTTGCATACCCCCTTGTTTTATAACTTGTTCCATATTGAGATCCAGAAGCAGAGACAGCAGCAGCATCCCTTCCAGTTCATTCTGTTTATTCTGGTGGTGACTCAGTCGATTCAGCAGTAGATCCGGCAGTAGACAGAAAAAGCACAGGAAGGAAGCTCCCCAGTCCGTATCCTACCTAGTGTTAGTAGCATCTTTTCCGGTAATAGAAACAATATTCCCGCAAGTTTCAATCATTATAGAGCCCGCAGCAAGAGAGGAAGCAGGGGTGGTAAAGGCATAAGAAGCGGAGTCAATAAAAGCAAAGTCATAAGTAGCGCTAGTTGACCTTTATCCATATTCATATCCTGTAGCAGATCTTTCAGTCCCAGTTGGTGGAATAAACTAACTACTTGTTCCAATTTTATGCACATCCTATGGAGTTCCAAGTTTTTGCATAATAGCTACTTAGCGTTCCGACTTTGTGCACATGGGCATTGATCACTAGAAGCAAAGATAAATTCACCAACACGAAAGCTTTACAAAGACCCAATTAATTGGCTACCCAACTATAAAGCTAGACAAAATGCTACTTTATATCGATCTGAGCGGGGTGATGCCGGTGGCGAATAAACTTCTAGCTTTGATAGCACTAGATAACCCGCATCTAGCTCTGGATCTCGATCTGCCGGAGATGCTACTAGATCTGGGTATGATACCAGATAAACAACCGTTTCACTCGTAGTCTTTGCCCCAGCGGGATCATTTACTGGTTTCGGGTAAACAACTGGAAGTGGGTATTGATCTCCGACTGGAGGATATGAAATAGGCTTTCAAACAGGCTTTGCACGCAGAGCTGCTGCTTCCTTAGGTACGGATGAAGAGGCCCTGTATTTTATGACTACAGCGATCATTGATGGTTTACCTCCAGCTGTTCCTTCAGCACTTGGACGGACGGGTAGCTTAGCCTGTTTTGGTGTGGCATGATACTGGAATACATGGCTTCTCGTACCGCTTCTGGGCATGGCTCTCGCTCTCATACCGTCTCTCATGACATTGCACTTTGCATAAAATCTACATCGGGCTTAATTCACCCGCTTACTTCTCCCATCGGCTGTCTGTTCTTCGGCTATTGAAACTAGTGGTTTTTGATGGCATCCAATGAGCTACACAAAAAGTCGTCATTGAATCAACTATCCTGCCATGCCTGCCATCCATCAATTGATCATGGGAGCAACCAAAGTCGTCAGTCGTCGGCGTATCCACATTACTACCCGAAGCAAGAGTTTTGGGCATCCATAACTAAGTGGGGTAAGTGGTTAAATATAGGTTGGTAAAGAGAAAAGGTGGTAGGTCGGAGCATCTTCGTGTATATAGGTTAGATTCTATCTATATATTTGGTCGGTGAGGTTCGAGTCAATCTAGGTGGGTAATGGTGAAGGAGATCATTTATGATCTATTATTCCTTCCCCGATCAATCTATGGCTCATCACCCCCTAGCCTTTAATAAGATGAGCCCCTATCCTCATCTCTTAAGGACAGAACCCGGGACTCTTCTTCAGAGTAATAGGGAAGTAAGAGCTATGCCCGGTATACTTTTGAGCTGTACTGTTCCTAAGTAATAGGGAAGGTAGCGAGGAAGAGGTAATTCGTCGCTTTGAACCCGTAATGCTTCTCACTCGCTATTGCTCTATAGATATTCAGTGCCGAACGATCAGTGCGATTAGTGCCTTACTATCCCTACCACTGCTTTCAGGCTTCGTTTTCCAACCCCTCACTGGATGGCCTCACTTAGGTGTCAAATGTGATGCCCGGTCGTTCGAATCAGACTTCCATTTCGATGCAACGAGAAGGAGTTTGCCATGGTCAGTGCGGCGATATTTGTGGAACCAATAATGTCTCTACGTGTGCGCCCGGATACACATAGGTTGCCCAACTTCTTCGCTTATGGCCCCTCGGTTTTACAGGACCTTTTCATGTGCTGCAAGTAGTAAGGA
>Ga0233351_1000017_pt1 | contig 12173 bp, 5 predicted proteins | sample GEONDECOMP309_FD_181716 | JGI IMG/M metagenome (GOLD analysis project Ga0233351, IMG submission 181716) | Leaf litter microbial communities from Shasta-Trinity National Forest, California, United States - GEON-DECOMP-309 | ecosystem: Environmental > Terrestrial > Plant litter > Unclassified...
CAGTTGAATCAAAATACATAATCCCTTATTTTAGATTTAATATTATTTTACTTGAACTCAAATCCCATAAAGAGTTTGTAAAAGCTGTTTTCTTTTAGTTAAAAAAAATGTGTTTTGGGGGGTTTTAATTCATATCATATATGCCATGTAGAACTTACAGAGAAGTATATAACTAATTGGTTTTCTTTGTTGCCAACGAGGTTGTATTCCTCACTTTGTTTTTCACCTTATTTTAGATATCACATTCATGGAGCATTGGGTAGGAGGGAGAAAAAGGATCGGTCATAATGTGCAATTGCTGAACGGGTTGCATATGTATGAATACTAGTTACCCCGATAGGCGTATATATCTTAGAATTTTGGGGTGGACTACCATCTATGTGTTTCCATCTACGGACGAGAATGAGACAAGTGTACTGTCCACATTGATTCTACGGGCGCCGTCCAAAATGAAACGAGAATAAGAAAAGTGTACTCTCCAAATCGATTCTACGGGCGGCTTCCATAAAATTAATAATTAATAGTTTCAAAAAAATAAAAAAATTGCTTAATTGTCACGCGATAAATACACTTAGTGTTAGTCGTAAAAGTTAAAATTAATCTTCGACTATTCAATTATTAGATACATCGACGAGCTTAAATCCATCGATTATTAGATACAACTAAATTGGCTTAACTCCAATGATTCTAGAAATATCAGCTTAACTTCAACTCTAATCACACATATATTGGATAACTATTAGCTTAAATATTAGATACAGCTATTATATTAACTCCAATGATTCTACAACTATTAGCTTAACTCCAACTCTAATCACTTAAAGGCTTAGGCCAACTACATTTGGCATCTAGGAGTCTGGCTAACGTGCACTCATGCAAGAGTCGAACTATTAATAAAATCACTCGAACTCCTAATAAATTCCTCCAAACTCCTAATAAACTCGTGCATCTCATAGTTGTGCATCTAGCTATTTACGTCGATAGTTACGCCGAGAGGCGCATATATTTTATAATTTTGGGGTGGACCACCGTGTATGCCTTTTTCATCTACGAACGAGATTGAAACAAGGGTATCGTCCGTATTGATTCTATGGGCGTCGTCGAAATTCATAATTAACAATTTCAAAAAAATAAAAAAAGTAGCCTAGTTAACGTAATTACAGTTCGCGATAGTTGGAAAAACCAAACTTTAGCTTCGACTATTTGATTATTAGATACAACTAATATTAGATTATTAGATACGACTATTAGCTTAAATCCATCGGTGATACAAATATTAGCTTAACTTCAAGTCGAGTCATGAGTTTTAATTTAATTGCAATTGCCCACATATTAACTTTTAAATTAACTATTAAATACAACTATTGGCTTAATTCCAATGGTTGTACAAATATTGGCTCAACTTCAACTATTACCGGGGTTATGTTGGATAAATATTAGACTAACTAATAGTTGTAGCTTCAACTCGAATCCCGGTTTTATTATTGGATAACTATTAGATTATTCGAATAGTGATACACCTATTAAATTAAAATTAGATGAACACCATCTCTTCGCATTAGAAATCCACCTTCATTGGAGTGGAACCAGCAATGAGTTAGGTAATGTGCAACTCATGTGGCCGTTGAAATCCATCTAGAAGACGGGGTCGAGTTAATGTCCATAAGGCTTAGTCTAACTCCATTTGGGGGCTAAAAAATGAGTGACATCGGAGTATTGATATTAACAACAATAGATTTAAGGTAAATATTAAGTTAACTATTAGATACAACTATTAACTTAACTCCAATGACGATAAACCTACCCAGCCTTGAAACTATGAATTTAATAACCATAAATTAAGTGGTTGTTATATTAGGTTAACTATTAGATACAAGTACTTATAACACATTCTTTAGGAAAAAAGCATTATCAATGTGTCAAATATATACCTTGAGCTTGTTTCGAACATATTAACCTTAGTAATATGATTCGTTACTACTACATTAATAACAAACTTTTTGTACATCATTTTATGATTAATGTTGTTGTAGTCATAATTTAAGTGTTAACCATTAGCACTTTCACTATTTTAGTGTTTATATTTATCTTTAATATTTTTCTTAAAATATTTTTTATAACTGTATTATAATAGTCTAAATACTTTATTTATTGGCACCTATCGACTCTTGCCATGACAACGTTAATGTGATTATCGATATATACTTGCAGGTTCGCAGCTGGATGCGTTCGTGATGCAATGAATGAACATCTCGCTCTTTTTCGCAGTACAGATTGAACAAATATTGAAAAATTCTAGGGTTATGTTTTCAATGATTCATTGAAAAGACACGGCATTTCTATAAGATTTGCAAATTCACGCTGGCTAATCTTAATGAAAACCAATTAAACGAGGCTCGACATACAAGTTGAAAGGCATAAGAAGTTCTGAGCAAAATATCAATTTTTCTGATGATAACACGTCGCTGACTGACTCTTCCACCATTTGCGACTCTATTGTCCTCCTTTTCGTCCAGCTGCCGAACCACCGGCAGCTCTGTTGCTTACAACGTCACTTGTTCCATTTCCTCGACCATCATTGCGATAGTCTCTTTTCTCCTCGATATATGCTCGACGACCATTAATTATAATAGGGGATGCGTCAACAGCAGTTTTGGCTGAAGCTGCTTCTTCAAATTCCACAAAAGCAAACTTGCATCCATTATCTTGCCTCCTTCCCACGTCTACACCGGAAGGCTTGATGGCCCCAAACTTCTTCATCTCTTCCTCAACTTCGGGGCCGACAGTATGAAGGGGCAAGTTGTTGACATAAACGGAGCGCTTATTTTTTTCTGCTCTGATCTTATTCATGGTGGTTTTGTCTTGTTTCTCCTTGATAACTACTTCACGCCCGCCTATTATAATAGGGGATGCCTTAACTGCATTTTGGACTGAAGCGGCTTCTTGAAATTTAACAAAAGCAAAACAGAGTTCATCTCCTTGCTTCCTCATAACTTGAACACCAGAAGGTTTTACTTCCCCAAACTGCTTCACCTCTTTCTCAACTTGAGCAGGAGTAATATTCGCAGGCAACTTGCCCATAAAAATATCGCAGCTACTTCCTTCTGCATTGCGATTTGGTGGAGCAGAAATGGAAGCAGTCGATGGACGATGAGAGGAATTGGGTAAAGCACTTGTCCTCACAGGAGGTGGTTTGTTGATTGCAACGGCGGGTGGCTTTTTAAGAATTGCAGCATAGGACATTTTGGGTGCTTCTTGACCATCAATTGAAGCTTTTTTAACAGCACCACAATAGTCTCCATTGTGACCATGTTCAGTTTGTGATCTCTTTTGATTAACTGAGCCTTGTGGAAGTTTTGTTTGCTGCTTATCCTTATTATGTATCTCATCAACAACAACAGGGACACGCTCCTCCTCCACGGCTCTAATGGATTGCTCAGTCACACCATCCAGAGGTTCAGCTTGAATCAGATTGGCCAGTGGCTCAGAGAGAGGATATGATTTTGGTGGACAGCTAATTTGTGGTTGTTGTGGTTTGTCATCCGAAAGCCTAAGAACATCACTTGATACAAAGTACCGACCTTCACGAGGAACCAGGAAGAGTGACTGTGTGAATGCCCGAGTTGGACTGTTTTTAAAAGTAATTGATCCATGTACCGAAACTACTATTACATTGTCAAGACACGGCTGTGCATTAACTGAGTCGATCACGATCTTTGACCCTTTCAAATCGAGGGACGTTATCAGCTGACTGATACTTTCCACAGTAGTTGCTGGCTGCGTTTCCCCTGTAAGATCTGGGCGAGCAAATGTGCGGCGATCCAGATAAAATTTGTATAGGGATTGAGGTTCCCGAACAAGAACACTGTAATACTGGTTCACAAATTTATTCGCGACCTCTTCTAAATCAGAATTCATTGCCACGGCAGCTGGTTTGATGGCCAATCAAAGCGTTCTCCCAGTGAAAGCCTCCTTGATCTTATCCTGACCTGATTAATTTTGCCTTGGTGTCTATATTTTAAGATTTGAAAACTGTATTTTATAGCAGCAATAAAAGATCAGGAAAGAATTTCGGCTGCTCTCGAATGGTCACGTTGGTTAGGATTGAGTTGATGGTTAGATGATTATTGAAAGGTTGTCTCATTAAAGAAAACAAATGGAAATTTCATCTCAACAAAGTTTGTTTTAGCGTTGAGTTAATGGCTAAATGATTATTGAAGTGCAGCAGAAATATGAGGTTTTCTCATTAAAGGAAATAAATGAGAATTTCATTTCAACAAAGTTTGTTTTTCTTAAATGTTGCTGTTGGTGTTGCTGTTCACACTAATTATGATAGTGATGAGGTATTATTAGCTTTAAGATTGTAGCTACTTGTTATTAAAAGGTTATAATTAAATATGTGAGGTAACTTACTTTAACTTTTCAGATTTGGATTTATTGTTTGCATTATTATGAGAGAGAAGTGTAACTAGGTTTTAATGTGGAGTTGACACATAACCACATAATGCATTAAAAATTTAATAAAATTGGCATTTTAATAAAATAATATGTAAATGTGTTGTTGTTACAATTATCCTAATATAATCTTCTTTATAAATATATAATTAATAAAACTTTGATAGTTCTTGCTATGCTATATGAGAGTTGAGGCATCCTTAAAACCTTGATTTACATACGAAGGATTTGGACACAAACTAAGTTAGAACGATCAAATAAACCTAAGTGCAAAAGGAAAAGTTTAAGCGTGAAGGGATTTCACGGATCTATACTTGTGTAATTAAATTGATTCAAAAAAGCATATATCATCATATTAATTTAAAAACAAAAAACAAAAAATTAGAGGGATCATATTTCTCATGCAAATCCTTTTTAAAGTGGAAAAGCTTGAGGAAAGTTTTGCACCCTACACATGGGAATCCGGATAGGTTTAGGGTAGTGGTAAAACTATATCAGGTGAAACCATAAAAAACAATAAAAAAATGGAAATTTCGAAGAGGTAAAGATGGACAAACTCAACGATACCTATATCAAAGTAAATAATTGAGCATAGCCAAACTTGTACTAGCTAAACTAAATTAGAATCTGCCTTGCACAAAAGTATCAAAGTTTCAATAATTAGTTGATTTTTAATTAATTAAAATGTATACATAAGTCTTTATATTAATTTTTAGTTTTAGTAACCATGGTCTTTCGTAGGTAGTGTTGTGTTGAAGGAAAAGACAATTTTTTTTTTTTTGTACTGCTTCGTTTTCACATATAAGGAAAAAAAGTATAGACGTAATTTGAATATCAAGTTACAAGTTTTTTTTCCATTGAAAAAAAAAAAACATTGTCTCCCATTGTAGCTTCGTTGCATACAAAAAAAACCTCATGATAAATATTTGCATCAAAGAACTTGTTGTATATATTAATAGAAAGTATTAAATAAAAAATAAAATAAATAACAACATTTACTACAATCTCACAAAATATATAAAATAAAATAATTTTATTCTATCATTTATATATATTTAAAGAAAATGTGATAAATGCTCCATTGTAACACATCTAAATATTTATTAATTGTTAAAGACTTTAGATTATTATTATTATTGAGAGTTTCGAGACTTTAACAATTGAAAATCTAAGAAAAGCGAAAGTGAAGTATTCCTTGAAGAGTGTTTTTTAACCCACGAAGAGAAATTACAAATGAAAAAATATGTTGAATGAGAGGTCAAGACTCATTGTGGCGCAACAACGAGAACGTGGATCATAAATCACCAAGTCCTATGCAAATTACTATAAGTATTGATAACATCGAATGAGCACGAGGGTTGTGATGGAGGGGAAATGATATAGCTTATGCAGAGAGAGTGAGCGTCGATTAGTCTCTGTCATTGTGGTTCAGCGAATATGATCGCGGGTTCTAGAGCAAGTAACTTGGGTGCTCTGGTAGTTGGTTGCGAGGAACGACAACCTCAGTTTCATTTTTCCATCGATGGTGGCATGTTCATTTCTCGTTAATCTAGAGTGTTACTCTTGTTATTTATATTCTGCAAATGGATTATTAACGTTGTTGAAATCCTAAAACTCTCTCTACACAAAAGTTATTCATCAAACTCTTACACTCTTATTCTTATTCTTTTTCTTTTATGAGTTTTTCATTCATAGAGTATTTTAGCTAGAAGTAATGTTATTTTTCCTTCTGTATATTGAATCATTATAAGGATATATTCAAACACTAGCATAGTAAATTTTAGCTTAAAAAATTATAAATGATAATCATGGAAATCAAATAAGGAAACATAGAAAAAACATTAGAGCTAAGAGGCTTCATATTTTATAGATACAAAAACATTATCTATTAAGACCAGTGTATATGTCATTATGTGAGAAACAAGCTTTTTATATTAAACTGTAAACAGATCGAGAACGACAAACTGAACCAAGAGTACTTAAATAAAAGTTACATACAAACAATCACAACAAGAAAACAAGAGTCCAAATCGATAGACTAATAGTTTATTGCAGCCACTCATATAAACCGGTAACCAGCTATTCTTTTCCAAATTAAAAACTTTCAACACATCTTTTCAAAGCCTCATCTCTTCTGAGTTGTACGCTATAACGAATTCGAGAGGGAGAGAGTGCCTTTAAGAAAAATAATTTGATCAATTTCCATCACAATCTGAACCCTCATATTGGATTTATCTTCGAAAATAAGTAAAGCTCAGCTAGCTTTAAAATAAGCACCACATAATTTTTGAACTAACATACTAAGATTCAATGTTTACAAACTTAACTTAGGGCCTTTCCATAACCAAAACCATTCCGCTTACATTTTCACTATACCAAACCCGGTAATGGCCAAGGAAGGTGTTTTGCATACCTGAATAGTGGACGAGTTGTATCCAATGAGGCCAGCAACCACATGCAAAAATGCAAATGATTAGAGTTTGTTTGGAAACAACAGTTACATGTGTATAGAGAAGAGTAGCAAAATTTTACCTGAGGAGTTCCTTTCCTCTTCCCAAAAGATGGAAAACCCCGCGCAGTGCGAGTTTATCATCAAAGCGTTAAAAACACTATCCTCCTCGTGCACATTGTTGCAAGTAGTCATTTACCTTGCCTTACGTTATAAAAACAAAGAAAATATGGCAGGGTCTTTTACACTTACATAACACAATCCATTGTAGCATCATGTTTTACCTTGACTCTCTAGATAGGAATAATTATTATTCGATGGAATTCTATGACGAATGACCCGACTATTTATTTGTGTGAGATCTAAAAACTTTGTATGGACGTATTTTGATGGCATCCGGTTTCGGATGACCTGGACATGCGTGAAGCAGTGAATTGGTGATGAGATATGACGCAAGAAGAATTATCTCACATATTGATTACATGATAAGTAAATTGTGACTATAAAAATGATGTCGAAATTTGGTGACTTATGAATGCGGTTATATTATGATTTTAAATTGTGAATGAAAAATCGTAATGCCCTTTGGGTTAACAAACGCACATGCACCTTTTATGTGCCTAATGAATAGTTTTCTGAGCAACTCTTTCGATAATTTTCTAGCGGTCTTCATCGACGACATACAAATTTACTCGAAGAATAGACAGGAACATGAAGAACGCCTAAGAATAATTTTCCAATTATTAAGAGAACAACAGCTGTTTGCTAAGCTTAGAAAATGCGACTTCTTTTAAAGACATAATTCAATATCTAGGACACGCAGTGTCCAAGGATGGACTATATGTCGACCCCCACAAGACTAAGTCTATCACTGAATGGTCGGTTCTTAGAAATGTGACTCACATGAGATGTTTCATGGGGATTATGGGTTATTATCGAAAGTTTATTGAAGGATTTTCTAAGATAGCCTACCACATAGCTTCACTGCAGAAGAAACGTAAGAAGTTTGAGTGGAACGAAAAGTGTATGCAAATTTTTAATAAACTAAGCAACCTGCTAACCACCGCCCCTATCTTAAAAACTGCTGATCCTTTTAATTATTTCGTTGCATGTGTGTACACATGTAAGGAAGGATTAGGCGAGGTGTTAATTCAAGGTAATTGCGCCGTGTCCTATGAACCTAGAAAACTAAAAGAACACGAGAAGAACTACGCTACCAACGACTTAGAACTTGCTACGATTATACATGCATTAAAGATGTGGTGACACCGCCTCATCCGAAGAAATGTTTTTCTAATGTCGGATAACATTTAAGTTTAAAATATGTGTTTGATCAACAAGATCTAAATGCTAGACAATCGAGGTGGTTGACATTCCTAAGTGAATATGACTTCGAAATAAAACATATAAAGGGGAAAGAGAACAGAGTTGTGGACGCTTCGCTTCGTCACACAAATTTACTATTTGCAAGAAGCAGTTATGAATCAGATTTGGAAAATCAGATCTCAAAACTCAGAAAATTCTGATAAAGAATACGAAAGCTTAAAGGAAAATACCGCTGAGAAAGAAAAGAACCAAATAAACCATATTTTAGTCGGAATGGAGGAGGACTATTGTTGCACGAAAACATACTATACATACCAAATAAAACATAAATCAAATTAATTATTATGAACGAGTTACACAAACGACCCTGTTCAGGACTCCCTCGATACCAGAAGATAATCACCATGATCAGAAAGGACTTCTTTTGGCCTAACACGCAATAAGACGTGGAAGATTATTTAGCTGGATGCATTGAATGCCAACAAGTGAAAGGACTACACCAACATCCAGGAGGGTTAGTGCAACCGCTACCCATTCCGGAATGGAAGTGGGAAATAATGAGCATGGATTTTTATAATAGGGCTACCTATTGTGTATAACATGATTTGAAGGTGTTCACCGAGATAGGAAAAAGAGTTGCGTCGACTTAAAAAGAACTAAAAGATTTATCCATTAATTAAATCTTATTTATACATTTCTTATTCCTACATATAATGTACCAATTTAACAAATATTTCATAAATCATTTAATGATTAATATGGTTTTACTCATAATTTAATCGAGTCTTAATAAATAAGTCTTTCATTTTAGTGTTTATAATTATCTTTAATGTTTTCCTTAAGATATTTTTTATAGCTATTAAAAAATTGTAAATACTTTATGCACTCGTACTTATTATCTTTAACAAGGTTAATGCGCTTATACATTAACAATATATAGACATAGAAGATATAGATATATCGATAAAAAAGATTTATACATTTTTATTTTTATTTTTACACATAATTAGGTCGATAGGCGTATATATCTTAGAATGTTAGGGTGGATTACCATCTATGTTTTTTCATCTACGGACTGTACTGTCGAGATTGATTCTATGGGCGCCGTCCAAGATTAAACGAGGCCGAGACAAGCGTAATATCGAGATTGATTAATAATATCAAAACAATAAAAAAATAGCTTAATCAACATGTGATAAGTACAGTTAGTGATAATTGTAAAAATTAAAATTAATCTTCAAGTATTTGATTATTAGATACAACTACGAGCTTAACTCCATCGATCATTAGACACAACTATTATATTAACACCAACGATTCTAGAACTATTAGCTTAACTTCAACTCTAACCACAGTTATATTGGATAACTATTAGCTTCACTATTAGATACAACTATTAGCTTTAACTCCAATGATTCTACAACTATTAGCTTAAATTAAACTCTAATCGCTTAATGCTTAGTCCAACTGCATTTCGAATCAAGGAGCCTGGCTAGTGTGCACTCATCTAAGAGTCGAAATCCTAATTAAATTGTTCGAGCTCCTAATGAACTCCTCCGAACTCCTAATAAACTCTTGCATATCCTAGGTGAGAATCTAGCTAATATACAGCTGTCCATCAAGAGCTCCTTGGTATTGTCATCTCAATTTTGGAATTGGAATCCTCTCTCTGACATGAAAAGGTCATAAAAGAGAACCCAAACATGACCTAGAACACCTTAGGCACCTAGCATTTTCGAGCTCACACTCTAAAGAAAAATCATAAGGTCTACGAAAACTTCCAATGGCCTCTTTGTTGAACTACGCAACGATTTTGCAGTGTTTTGCAATGCTCAACTGGTTTCCTTCTTCACACCGTGACAGGGAGAGATGCAGAGCGATAAGCTGCTCACAGAATCTTCCTGAGTTCAGGCGATCGGTGTGTATGGCACCGAGGGCATTGGAAAAACAACGTTGCTAAGAAAAATATATGATACCCACAAAGAGGTTAGTGACGCTTTTGATGCTGTCAGTTGGGTTACCATTTCTGGATTTCCAATATTGAAGCCGCAGTGTGCCATTGCTTATGAAATCAACTTAGAGCGGGCTGAAACAGATGTTGACAAGCTAATCATGAAACTGTCTGCATATATAAGGGCCAAGAATATTTTCCTGGTTTTAGACGACACGTGGATAGCATTCGATGTGTTCTTAGTTTGAAGCAACTGTATCCAGCTTGTAAAAGAAATTGCAACCATCAATTCCCTACTCTTGGGATTGGAACTGATCTTAGAATACGCACCATATAGTCTTCTCTTTCAGGAACGCTCAGATTATGAGGCTCTGATGTGATCTTGGTACTACGGCTAACGTTTTGGAATGAATTTTCATGTGACCAATAATAGATCCCACGCTGTTCTGGGACGTGAATAGACGTTGTTGGGAGGCCACGGCATCATTTCTTTCATGGCCGAAAACTGAAGGGAGCATTACTTTGCTTTTTGGGAATACAATATCGAATCCCATCCCTGGGTTCTTACTCGTTTGAACCATTTTACAGGTCGCGCATGAGAAAGATTCAATCACCATAAATGACATCATAGACGTAAAATTTATATGACGATGCATCTTGATATTGACTCAACCGAAAAGCCTCTATTATAACGAACCCACCTGAGGCGTTTGAGGATATGTGCGTTTGCGTCAATGCCTCTGCCTGGTAATCGAACAAATAGATCAAACAGTCCTAACAGAATAGAACTTGCTGAGATATTAGAAGATTAGTAAAATTCCGAGTATTATTTTGAGTGTGGACTATCGGTAACTTAAGCAATCTGAGCTCTGCAAAGGAACTAGAAACCCTGTTATCGTTAATGGCCATGCGTTTCCGCCTATAGAAGTACTTTGCATGGACGGAAATATCATAATTTCGACGCGCATTGCTGCGCAAGTCCAACCTGCCTCTCCATTATTTTCTTTAGACTCGGTGTCTATTTTTCTCCTTGTTGCGTATAGTGCATTATTTGATGCATGTCTTCGCTTGGCCTAATGGAATCCACCTACTAAAAGGAACATTTCAGTGTCTTGGAATTCCTGGTCTTATGGCTATTGAAAACTGTCAAATATATGTTGTTTATGTTTGACTTCGATACTTGAAGCCAACAACTTCTTTGGAAATCCATCACTCTCACAGGATATTTTGAATTTATATTGTAAAGTTTTTGTCATATGGAGTACCTCTCATGTTTTCGAAAATGAAAGTTTTCGCAGTCAATCCACAAAAAAATGGAAGAAAGGTGAGTGTGGAGAAAATACAACTCATCTAGGGTAAGGGAAAATGACCTCGTTAATATTCAAAACAGTAGTTGGGGTGATGCCACACGGAGCCTCTCTGAGGTTTCCTCTATTCCGTAGAATTTACATGGAAGCTATCCCAACGCGGTTCAAGTTCAACCTCTTGGTATTTCTTTTTAAAATCTTATGAACTGTTTCATGTGTGAATGAAAGAAATAATCAAAGCGATGAATAATGTGGGCATAAATCCATAAAAATTCATGGACTGTACCACCTATATTGCCTTTTTTCTTTTCAAAATATGTATGTTCATTTTCAAACTATCAATATATATGTCATGAGGATTATTTTCACATCTAAATACTAGTATATATGTCTAATAAATTCAATTCTTAAAGGGAACACTTAAAAAATTTAAAATTTGGTTACTTCGATCTAAACAATCTTTTTTCAGTTGAATCAAAATACATAATCCCTTATTTTTAGATTTAATATTATTTTACTTGAACTCAAATCCCATAAAGAGTTTGTAAAAGCTGTTTTGTTTTAGTTAAAAAAAATGTGTTTTGGGGGGTTTTAATTCATATCATATATGCCATGTAGAACTTACAGAGAAGTATATAACTAATTGGTTTTCTTTGTTGCCAACGAGGTTGTATTCCTCACTTTG
>Ga0233351_1000020_pt1 | contig 11896 bp, 4 predicted proteins | sample GEONDECOMP309_FD_181716 | JGI IMG/M metagenome (GOLD analysis project Ga0233351, IMG submission 181716) | Leaf litter microbial communities from Shasta-Trinity National Forest, California, United States - GEON-DECOMP-309 | ecosystem: Environmental > Terrestrial > Plant litter > Unclassified...
GGGTAAGGTAGTGGTTTCATCCCAACCCGCTAATTGCAGATATAGTGCAGTAGCCGCTATTCCATCAAGTAAGTAAGGGCAGGCAACACTCTTCCATCGTCCTATCGTCCTAGGTTGAAGGGCATTAAGGGAAGGGTATGTATGCACTGGACCGAGCAGCAAGCTAGCCATGGGTAGAGGAAAACGTTGCATGTTAACCAGACGGAGAGGGATATTAGCATTCATTATTGATTGGAGGATATAATTTATGATTAGTATACCCTTCCCATATTATATTCTACATTCTCATATCATATTCTATATAGCAAGCATGAGTACACGTTGATAGGTCTGGTGGGCACAATCAATTTATAGATTCGTTGGGCACAGGTGAGTTCAATAGGCCTTTCCTTTCTCTATCACAGGCAGAGAGAACAAGTCCAAAGAGAGTAGTCGTTGGTCCGGGAAGCAGCAGCTCCGGGCACAGATCCAACCGGAATAGAATAAAGGTAACCAAACGGGGCAAGTTAGTGCCCAAAAACATTCTATTTAGACAGGTCAGTCTCAGTACTGGTAAAGTAAGCCGTAGCTTACAACCAGGTCAATTCGGAGTGATTAGTTGTTGTTGCTCGTCCAGGCACAGTCCAGTTTAGATAGACAGATAAAATAACCTCGAAATAAATGGTTCGTCCACCCAACTATTCAATCAACTATGGCAGGCCCAAAGTGACGTTCAAGCAACGAATAAGGGCATTTCACAACGTTTCACACTATTGCTGCAAGATGCTTTATAGCTGCTTCCTCCCTATTTACTTTAACAGCGAAAGCCTAGCCCACATATAAATAAATCTTAAAGCCAGCTTTTTATTTACATAGATGGCCCAATACGGGGACTTACAGGACAGGGCAGGCAGATAAGCACCGGACCACCCACCCCACAAAAACAGAACACAAGCCAGATAGCCAACCACGCCACCAAGCGAGAGCAAGAGCCGGAGCGGAAAAGAGGCACTACGTGAAGCCCAAAACGAATGAAGATCGAAACTACACTACACATCCCATCCCAGAGGAAACTCTCAGATTGCAGCACCGTGTCATCAAATCAGGGTCAATAGAAAGTGGCCAGTCCCGCCTACCGCCATCACCAAAGAAGAAATAATCAGCGCCAATAAAGATTAGAGAAGAGAGAAACATAACCGGGGGTAAAGAGGTTCGGGCCACCAGGAAAGTAAAGATAGGGAGAGCGGCCGGCCGGTAAGTCATAAAATGAGCAAGGATGGGGTAATAGATGTAGGTAGGTAGAAAGATAGGTAGAGTAAAAGAAAGGGCCGGTCTCGCAGGAATGAAATGAAACACTGTTGGAATATCTATATTTCATCATTTCATCGCCACTGCGTTCCTCATATTACTAATTACCAAATTTCTAAGCTTTGCCGATGGAAATGCTTATTCAACTTATGCTGGAACTAATTACGGTTAAACTGCTTGGAATGCTTTTTATAATAATGCTAGGGCTGCTTTGCTTATCCTACACTTATTTAGCTTAGGGAGGAAGTTGAGACGCTACAGATTCAACTTATGCTGGGACTACTTACGGTTCCACTGGTGCTAATGCTGCTGCTAATTAGGCCAGGAAGATTGTTGGTTCAATTTTTGCTAGGAATATAGAAATTGATATCTGTTCAACTGGTGATGCTTGGAATGATCCTGGGAATAATGGAATTCTTTTGGTTTCGGTACAACCTTTCTATCATCTTTAGACGCCCACTTCTGTTAGTAAATTTCCCTCTCTTTATCAGTCGAGCGTGCTTCCGCACCCTTAAACCCCGAAATTTGGACAGAAAAGGTATTTTCGCTAATAAGTCATTCCAAAATTCTATCAATTTCCTCTCCTTATTAGTCGAGCGTGCTTACGCACCCTTAAACCCCGTGTTTTCTACAGCTTTGGCTTTTCCCTAGATAAGTTGCCCCCAAAGTGGATCCATTTTAAGAAACCCCGTATTTGAAACAGAAAGTGCTTTCACTAAGGTCAGGCATTTCCCTTGGGTCAACACCCAGTTAGCTTAGTCAATTTCTCACCTTCGTTGATAGGAAGGCCTTTGGCAAGAATCGAGCTTGAAGAGCTCCAGAAGGGTTACTAGAGCGTTGGCTCATTCTTATCAAACTTATTCCATTGTTAGCCATGATTAATACCTAATTGTTTAATATCAGAGGCATAGGCAACATCAATTAAGAAGGAGGGTTGGCAAGCTTGTCAAGATGTCTAATATATTGTTTATTGCCTGATCTACGAGCACCCTCTTCACCATGCTAATAAGATTAAGGAATTCTCCAAAGAATTGGTTTCAACTTTTGATTGGCAAAACAAGAGGCAGATTAAGAAAAAATATGGCTCTGTCGGAATCATGAAGTGAATGTGGTGCTTGTCGACGCGTTTGAACAGTGTATCACAGTTGACATAAGCTTTCTTAATTCTGATCTGGTAAGGTTTACCATTGTTTATGCAAAGTGCTCCATTCAGGAGAGACTACTTATTTGGTTGGTAAAAACCTTCACAATTACTGTCCCAAAGCATACGAGATCCATGGCTGCTTGCTGGGATAATCAAACCGGAGGCAGGCAGGCTAGGAGAAGAAACGAAACGGGCCGGGCAATCGTAGTTATAATAAATGAGACTAATAACCACCAACGAAGTTCAAGATAGTCTCTCTGTGCTTGTGACCAAGATATATCCCTCCCACTTTGCCCTTTCACATACTGTAGTGAATCAATCTAAGAGGGCAGTTGACGATCCAACAATGAAAACAGAAATTCCTCAAGTAGGCAGAGGGAATACAAATGGTCTAAGTGCCAACCCATCCAAACCCGTCTAATTACTAAGTTTTGTAAGTGAGCAAGTATAGAAAGGGTTGTTAAGACAACAGGTTGTTGGTTGCAAAAGGACTCACATTAATCCAGTAGGCTTATAAAGGTGATCTCAATAAGTGCCTACAGATCCCATAAGTAAGGCTGTAGTAAATCCAATCCAACAGGGCTGTTTCCACGCATGATCCCACGACTACTGGTTGTTCCTGTGCCACCCATTCTACTTATCGTGTAGGCATATTCAGTTCATAGCAATGCTAAAAGTGCCCAAACAAGCCCTCCTAAGCAGTAAGGCTTTTGTTCCTCAATAGGGCAGTTCCCACGAAAGAGGGTAGCTTTTATCCCCCCCACTGACTGTGTTCCTGTAGGCTCAACCTGTCCCTCCAATAAAGAGCTGTCAGTTTGGTACCTAGTGTAAGGTCTGTCTGCTGCAACCATCCTTGTGGCACGGGTATTACGTATTGGGGTGGGAACCTACCAGGCGGTTTTAGGGATGAAAAATACTAGACAGAAAAAGGGGGTTATCAATACTAGTCCCCATCCATATAATCCTCAAAGTGAGGGGGTTAGGTACGAACCCGCTCGACCAATAAGGAGAGGGTACGAAGCCGTTCGTTCTCCCTCGTACCTTGGGAGATGGGTTTTCTTATTTGAAAATGCTATTTCGGGATGTACAGGAGGGGAAAATATCATCGGCACAGGAAAATGAATTTTCTTCCATATAAATTATATTCCTTTCAATTGTTTCTATTGGATAAACTTTGTCAAGCGCACCTAGTCTCGCCTTCCGGCCGGACCCAACCATAGCACACGTTGTTTAGGTGAGTACAACAAAGGTAAACGATTAGGAGTCTTTGTTTGATGAGCTCAGCTCGTGTTTACTCCCTACAAAGGGCATTAGGGCGGACGAACAGCCAACGTAGTATTAGGTGAGGCGGTTCAACAGACAGATGGACAACAGAAAAGAAAAGCCCACTAATGTTTTTAGGTTCATGAGGTGCACCCAGAGAGATAAGATTTATGTTTTTAATGCTGGCCGGGATCAAGCCCCAAAGGTAAGGTTGTGGTTTCACAGGTAGAGCAATATAATAAGAGCTAGGTTTAAAACAGCTTGGTTATATATGATTCATCCCCGGTAGGTTAGGTTTATTCGCCCAGGGCAGGTTTAAGAGAAAGAGAGGTGAAAATACACTCGCGTTCCCATAGGACTACGATCTAAACGAAACAACGATGGTGGCCTTTTGGTCAAGTGGCTCCGCTTATAGTTTATAAAAAGATCATGTTACGATGTGGCAACTCATGTTTGAGAGGTGGTCAACAACTGTAGTTATCCTTGAACCTAAACATTTTTAGCACACCCTTTGGCATGCTACTGGGCCATATTGTCTGCAAGGGTGGCGTCCTAGTGGATCCGGTGAAGATTGCAGCTACTGTTAACTTGGAGGCTCCAACGAATGTCCGTACATTGTGATCAACTCTTGGACACACATGGTATATAGAAGGTTCCTATGGGAGGATAGCCTAATAAAAAAAGAAAAAGAGTTCACCAAGACTGAAGAGTGTCAAGCCACTCTGGATATCCACAAAGCAAAATGGGTGAGTGCCACAATCCTTGCCTTTCCAAAGTGGGAAGATTTCTACGTGTGAGGTACACCAAGAGAGAATAAAAGCTTGCCTCGACAGAAAGGAGGGGAAGGGGTGAGGTACTTTCCCACTCGACCGAGGTACGAGGGCAGCCATCGTCTTTATACGCTCGACTGAGGTACGAACCCGATCGACCAAGGTATGAGGTACGAGAGCCACCATCGGTTTGAAAGCTTGCTCTAGGTAGGAGGGCAGGGAAGGCGTTGATCTAGCTCCTTGTTTTCTACAGTTAGTTCCCAATCAATAGAAAGATGTTCCCTTCAGGGCTTATATCTTTTTGGCTTATCTTCTCTCTCGTCGCTTATCTTATTTCTTGTGGGATACTGGCGAGCTTCCTGCACCCGGGTCTACCTAGGAGGATGAGGACTTTGTCAAGCTGGTCATAAACCCTTTGATTGATGCCTTCGTAAGGAAGCCAACGAGCATTGAGGCTGCTTCTAATCTTCAGGTAGTAATCTAATGAGCAGATACTATAGGTTTTATTAAAACTATTCCCTTTTACAGGATCGCAAACTCAGCTGAACCCGGTAAGTAAAATAAGATCTAGTAAGTAAGGAAAGAGAAGTAAGGTAAGGTGGGTCGGAAAGAGGTTCAAGAAGCAAGACTATAACTCCTCGCGAGGCCATCCCCAGCAGCTAATAGCGTGAAACGCCCTAAAAAGCAATATTACTCTCCGTTCGTTCGTTTCAAGAAAGCTGTGGGGTAGGGTTTGCCTGGAGTTCTTTTCTTTCCTAATCTTGTGGGAAAACTTTCAATAAAGAAGCAAAGGACTTCTGGAAAGAGAGTTCCTCTCTCCGTTACACCCATAATGGAGTATGCCAATTATTAACTGAGGATAGAACTGAGGATAGAAGAACTTAGGAAGAGAGAAATAGTGTTTTCTTCTTTCGGGCGTAACTAGGCGGGCTTTGGACACGTTAAAGGAACCCCACCCTCAACTATCTAAGCAAAAATGCGCTCCGCTCACTTCAATTCTAAATTTGGATACGAACGATCGATCATCGTACTCGCTTTTTCTTTAAGCAACTTTATCGATTATGGCATTTATCTTTTAGCACCCGGGGGTTTCTTAAGCTGTTTTTTCTTTCCAACCGGCCGGGGTCTCAAAGAAAGGAAATAAATTCTTCCATTCAAGTAAAGGTGCCCAACCACCACATTCAAGGCATGGCAGCTTTTGTGAGCTTCCCAGAATAAAGGTTATGGAGGCTACCTTAATCAAAGGTGATATCCTCCTGGTGCTAGCTAGTTTCCCTGGAGCTGATGGAACTATGTCCCCCGCTGAGCCAACGCATCTGCTTCTCCAACCCCTATTTGCTCATCTCCCTCTGGTATCCATAAGAAGATCGAGGTATTGAGACCTAATAATAAGTGTACGCAGCTCATACTATTATAATTTAAGCGGTAAATGGAATAGAAATCACTAGATCTAAACCAGTGGAATAACCTACTTTTTCATATTATTATGCTTAAATAGTAAGAAATAGTAGGAGATGAGCCTAGTAACTAGGAGGAGTCAACTGTGGAACCAACGGAGTAATTAAAGAAGGATGGGCTGGATTCCCAGCCTTTCCTGGAGCATGGATATACTCCTACTCGTAGCTGGATAGATCGGGACCGTACTCGCCCGTTTATCAGAAAGACGGGTGCAGTAAAAGCTCAAAAGCCTGCCGGCGTAGGGACGGAACAGGTCCAAGGAATCGTTAGGCTGGTCTCCGCTACCCATCTGGCCCATCCATTCTAGTTCCACATCTAATAGCTTCCGGATGCATATCTACTGGTAGGCAATGTGCTAATCTCAGTGTTGTTGGGTGGAAGCAACAAGGGAGGGGTGGTTACAAAGACTACAGGCAGGGACAGGCTGGGGAAACAAAAGAGCAATATTAGGCCGGAGGTGATTGTGCTCTGTATCTTGGCATACCTTTTGAAGTGGGGCTTTCGCCTGTTTCTACGTGGGATTGGTGTCTGCAGCGGTTTCAGAACAAGCTTAATATCTGGCAGCATAAGGACCACTTGCTGATAAAGGGAGGATTCTTTAGGCCTCTCACGTTTATTATGTTTCCCGTTGCTTTACTAGTTGAGCGCAATTTCGTTATTTGAGAAGATCTTTATTCTGATTTCTAGGAGATCGAGATACGAACCCGCTCCCCTGACCAAAGAAGGGGAAGCGGAAACTACATAGATACTCGACATAGCTCCACTGAATTATTATAAAAACTCCCGCCATACAAGCCATAGCCCCACACCACGTAGCTCAGAGAAAGACAGGCAGAAAGAGGATACATCGCTGATGGCCGCTAGTCGATCCCAGGTAGGTGTAATCCAGGTGGCGATCCAAGTGTTTATGTTGATGCTTAGCTTTCTTTCTACTTGAATCTGTAGTTCTACCCATCGAGGTACAATCTATCACTCCCAATATGAGAAATATCACATACCCATCATTCCTAGCTTTCAAGAACCAATCTTTTATTTATCTATTCTTTTTTATCTATGGGGGGGCCCAACCAGAGCTTAACGCACCTGAGATTCGCACTGAATCTAGTCACCCATACCGAATCTAGTAAATTAAGTGTTTAACGAACGTAAAGTTAGGGTGAGAAACTTAATGTACCTCGACTCGAATAGAGGATAAATGAAGGGTGGGATGAATCTATCTTCATCAGCAATGATAGGGGGGGCCTATCTATCTTCTTTTCGTTCAATTTGTGCATCAATACCTTCGCTATCTCTTTGAAAGTAATAAATATAGGGATTGATCAGTCGTCGTAGCCATAGTAGTTGCTGCTCCCGTAGCAGCAGTAGCAGCAGTAGCAGCAGTAGCATTCGCAGTAGCCTTCCCCAGTGTGGTATCCGACCTCTGTATCCGTACCCGGCCCTCCGTATCTGACCCTCCTATCCGAAACCTGTCCTGTCCTGCCGTATTGTCCAACAAACTTATTTGTTGTGCCTGCCCCGACCGAACCTGCTGAGGCCATGGATAACAACTCAATGTCTGGTGGTAATGTAAAAGAAATGAAAATACAGTATGGGGAACTTGCAGATTATAGCTCCCATGGATTATATAGTCACCATGGAATTTTTTTCACTAAGAAAGGGGACTAAAGCAAGGCATTAATAAACCCCCCATATTACTTACGAGGACAAGTTAAACGTATATATGCGAGTGATTCTGTTCCAAAACTAAATGCACGAAGCCATGAAGCCATGTAAAAAAGCAAATATTCCCGTTCAACACGTAGATATGCGAGTTTAGACCTGCCATATCATATAGAAACTTCCAGAAATGTCCCAAATAAATGTATTCTGGTGTACAGTTAATCTCTCTTCTTTCAGAACTAATTGGAGCTGGAAACCACTAGGCGGCACCCACCTCTGTAATCACTGGATCCATCGTACGTATGTGCCGTTAAGGCAGCACTTTTACTTCGGTCAATATAGTAACAGATAAGAGGGTACTTTTCTACCCTTGGGAACCTTTCCTTTCCTTGACGCCTACCAAGCGTAGAAAGGAGGAGAAGTCTTTCTTTCCGGTTAGTAGGTTGGTTCGGATAGCTGGGTTAGTTCAAGAGGCGAGCGAAGCGTCCCTTCAAAGAGAAGTCCAGTTCTGCAAGCGAAGCGAGAACAAGTTCCCCTTTCTCTATTAAAGCATATAAATTCCCTACTCAATAAGGCAGTTCAGTGGGCAAGGGAGATATTCAACTTTGTAGGCCCTACTTAATTAGGCATGGTTTAGTTACCTCTGTTCTTGACTTCCTTATATATGATTCACCGGCCAATAGCCTAATTCGTGTGCTATAAGTAATAATCATCCCACCATTTGGGTGCTACTTTCCTTTGGGGAAAATAAAACATACGTTCGGTAAACATATGCAACTTCAATTAATCTAGCTATTCAAGGGCGGTCTTCTCCTCGTGCAGTATAGTGGTACTTACTATTGCTGCTGTGGAAGGTTATTTCTGATACTATTGCTGCTAAGGTTGGATACCAGAAAGACCGAGAAAGACCGGAAAATCGGTATAGACATACGGTATAGTCTGTTGGGGGTGGATTGCTTACCTTATCTTTACGGGAGACCGATTCCTTCTAAAAGGGATATTGAATAGTTAGCCCTTCTTTATCTATTTCATTATGCTTCAAATATTGCTCCTCATAGCAGAAATACTGGGCATTCTTCTATTCTCTTTCCGGCATACCCACCAGCAGTAACATAGGCAGTGGCAGTAGCAGTCTTCCTCAGCAGAGAGAGTTTTCCTCAGATAAAAAGGCTTATCACTTCAAATGGCAAGAAAGTTGCATTCAGGAGTTGCCTTCCTTCCCCTCCGTTGTCGGGGTCGACATTCTTCCTTATGACTCACTGGAAAGAAATTTGTTCTCTGTCTACTAAAAGGATAAGAATAAGGAGGCGTAGAAGCGTTCATCAGTCTGCCCTCCACCTACTTTATATCCACCTGCCCTCTTACTAAGTAGTTGTCTCCTTCTTATCCGTTCTGTTGGGGAATGACTTCCTCACTCTTTAGAATCTCCCTCACTAAGGTTCGAGTGCAAGCCGGTTGGAGTGCTTGCTGAAAGGTGGTGAGTGCCGGGAATGGTTCTCGAAAGGACCGGTTTTAATGCTTGCCGGTTAAGGAAAGGTTTATTGCATCCAAAAGATTAGATATTTTGCTATTCTTTAAAATAGGGATTAATGCTTGTAAGGAGGGAAAGATCATGGCTCCGTTGTATTCTCCCAAAGCGCATGAAGGAATCACCCTTATGTGCCTTTCACTAATAAGCATGTTAGTATAACCCCGAGTAGATAAAGCAGAGGGGCCTCTCTCTCACATGAGGGTTTCTGCGCCTCTCACAGCGGTAGTTACCGCGAGGCTAGGAGAGGATAACTATTCCTCCTAGCGCTTCATAACCCAAAGTGAGGCTAGTCATCTGCTAATTTACTATACTAGCGCCTACCCAATCTATCGGTTCATGGTTCAGAGACACTTCCTCGCGGAAGGCCGTTCTACCAGAAAATAATGGAAAATCTAATAAAGCTTAAAGGGCTTATCGGAGTTACGAAGTTAGTAGACTTAGGTATGGGTTCACTGCTTGATATGGACTACAAGGCTTATTTCTCTTTAGTATAACCTAATATGGGCTTGCTTATCTTATCTGTGCCTAACTATCTCAATGGAGGTACGGCTTCGCCTTCCTGCCATTGAGATAGTTACCCGCCTAATAAGGAAGCAATATACAGATAGTTACCCGCCTATAACTATGAACTTTATCCTTTCAATCTATTTCACCTTGAGTCGCCTATAATTTATACCTTTACCCGATCAATTTCACAATCCACCAGATACCTATTTAGGCATTCGTCAGTTACCCATTATCTCCGAAATCATGCTCCCTTTTTTTATATTTGTAACATCTACCCCGACTTACCAATAATTTATCTTCCTTTTCAACCTGCGTTAAATACCGCCCGGTAAAAAGAATACTTCGAATAGGGGCCCGTCCGTCTACGACTTAGAGTGCGTAGCCTGAGGGTACCAAGGAAGCGCTCACCTTGGTATGTTTGCTTCCTTGGTGTCCATCTCGGCTCAACTCCTCTTGAATCCAAGATGGCTTGTAGCGCATCTTCCATCACTGTTGCGTGCACCTTTATGTTACCAAAGTGGAATCTAAGTTGCGATGGGACGTTTGACCACTGCTTGGTTGAGCCGATTGCAGCCTGCAATAGTGCTTCGGTGCTTTCTTTCTTCATCCGCACTCGCCTGACCTCCACGCGTCACAGTTTATTACAACCAACATGCCTTCTGGATCTGACTTCTGTGACCACAGTAGGTAAGGACGTCTACCTAGCACTCGCTCCATCAAGTGTGGTTAGATGCGACGTCCAACTTTTCTGACCACTATTTATTAACGAAAATAGGTGGTGTCAGAGGTGGTGTGGTAACAGTAAAGCAAGGTAGGGTAAAGGGTTCATAGTATGAGTGCCTGTCTTCCTTGTCTACCTCAATATTTTAATAAAGTGTTATCGAAGGCCTGTCTAACAATGTTCTATTTTCTCCATGTGAAGCCCTTCTTCCATGAGGATCCAATACTGTAAGTCTAAGTGAGGCAGGTAATCCTCAATTGTCTTTTCTCTTATTCTCAATAGGTGGGTAAATATAACAGGTGGTTACAGGCACTAACATGAAAGACAAATGGGCATCCCATCCATCTCCTGGCAATGCTGGCTTGCTGCTTTAATGATATCTGGCTGGCCGAGTTAATCCCGGCCCTACAAGATAAGTATAGTGCTTGCTGTACCGTACCCACTAAGCATTAATTAAAAAAGTGTGATAGGGCTAGAAGGTCTAATTGTTCAGGTGGGGGGGCTGGCACAAAGTAAGTAAGGGAGAGGGGAATAAAGAAAAGGCCAGGACCTTCAACCTCTAAATTTAACCCGGTAAGTTATAACCCAAACCCTTCTAGCCTAGCTCAGGTAATACCTTTCAGGACCTTCTTACCTGATAGAGATGGGTTTGTATCACCCTTACCTGAGAGCTCAGGGTTTTTCTAAAATGAAGAGAAGACCGCTCTTTGAGGCCATAAAAAGAATAGTATAAGGAGCATTGCAAAAAATTATTAGCGGAGCACGCTTCTTTTTCTGGTAAGGTCCAATAATCAATCTCTTTCCAGCTAGTCATAAGGAAGAATGGCTCACCCGACATCGGAAGGGTGAGGCATTTATGGTAAGGAGGAAGGTTGTGGGTAGTTCGCCCGAAACGAAAGACCGGCAGACATAAAAATATATGAATCTAAAGCGCGAAGCCGCTTGTCCGCATCGGGCAAAGAAAGACCGAATCTGGACTTGCAATAGATATAGAGATATCTACCGAAGAGTGAATTCAGGCACAGGATAACCTCATCCTAAATTCTTACCTTTTATACACCCTCCCTATCTATACTATAAATAGCCCTTAAATATTTATTATCGGGAAACATTACAATCTCGCGCCTATATAAGTATTTTTTTTTTTTGCTTGCCTAAAGAACATCATTCCTCACCTTCCTAACGTCAAGTGAGCCATCATTACTCATTTTAGGAGATATTTACTACGGTGGTCACATAACCAAATCGAAGTTTAGGACCAATTTAAGTGCCTAGTTCCCAGCCTTAAGATACCAATATATACCAAACCAATATCATGGATATGTTCTCTGACTCCGTGCCTCTTCTCTCCCCCATCATTCTCGCCTCCCGTGAAGTATATATCCATCCCGCCCGTGATTTCTAATCTTTGAAGTCTCGTCGCTTACCCTTTAAATAAGGCAACCACAGCCCCAGGTCGGCATTATAGGTAGGGAAAAATATTACCCTTCCAAGTAAGTTCGGTTTAAGTGGAATAGAGTGAGTAACTGTATATCGGGGTATATAGCCTAGCCTGG
>Ga0233351_1000023_pt1 | contig 11645 bp, 10 predicted proteins | sample GEONDECOMP309_FD_181716 | JGI IMG/M metagenome (GOLD analysis project Ga0233351, IMG submission 181716) | Leaf litter microbial communities from Shasta-Trinity National Forest, California, United States - GEON-DECOMP-309 | ecosystem: Environmental > Terrestrial > Plant litter > Unclassified...
TAACACTATGAGCATTATTGAAATGATTGTTGCTTCATTCCATTTTAAACCAAGACCAGAATGTCCTTAAGGGTACAAAGAAAGTTAGTTTTTTTGTTAATATTGATATCCACTTCTTGTGCCTTGGATGTTCTTGGTAAAAATGAGGGCATGGATGGGAGGGTTGTCCAAAACAACCTTGTAGGGTGGCATTTTGGTACCGCCATGATAGGTGTTATTCCAATACTACTAGATTTCTGCAAGAGAGGCATAGGGGGTGGGGGGTGGGGGAACTACTCAACCCAATGGCCATATCAGTCGATGTAAAACCCAATGGCTAACAATATTTGTATGTTCAACACCTCACAACCTCCATTACTTATTATTAACTCCAATATCTCGAGTCCTGCAGTATCAAGAAGTATCAAGTGACATGCATCGTCATCATGGACATCAACGTTGTCGTCATCATCATCATCATCAATGCCATATGGTACGTCAACATTAAGTACATCATCAACAGTACACATGTCTCATTCTCGTTTAGTTTTGGACAACGCCCATAGAATCAATCTAGATAGTACACTTGTATCATTCTCACTCGTAGATGAAAAAGCATAAATGGTAGTTCGCCCCAAAATTCTAGGATATATATGCCTATCAGCGTAAATATACTAGAATGAAATTAATTAAAATTGTACCTTTATCGATGAAATCTTGTCAATGGAGTATTCATAATGTATAAAACAAGTGAAATACATGCTCCCTTCATATAAATTTGTTTATGGTTTGTCCATGGTTTATTTAGTTAAGAAGTGGGAACGCTGCAATGTAGCTAATTCCCTACCAAAATTACGAAAGAATCCATGAGATTAAGATGAAGATTAAGGTGCTAATGAGGCTGAGCTTTAAGAAACATAGCGAAGGTAGAGGCTTATTCTTTGACGCATCAATACACAGCGGATGATTAAGACTTAATGGGACGATACATAGAGGAAGAGAAAGCCGAGAACGAAGCAGTGCATTGCAGAAGAGCTTAAATAACTTTGTACATCGCTCGAAGTCTTAGCAGCGTTGGCCTGATATGCTAGAACAAGGGCTCTATTAGTTCATCTTAATAACATCGTTAGGCTTATCTTCATAATGGACATAAGGAGGGTGTTCAACACCCTTCTTGCAGAGGGATATGTTATGTACTTGGCATGTGCGCACAGTACTACAACCCAAGAGGTTGTCAATAGATCAGTTTCACAAGTTGTAAAGCTAATAAAGAAATGTGTAAATTAGGATTATTTGAGATTGAGCATAACCTTCCTTGAGAAGATATTATCTTTCCTGCAAGAGAACACAGATGTGCATGTCAACGTTGAGGACACGTATCTTAGTGACTATAGGTTCTTGGGATTTAACAAGTTGTACTTTGGGTGGGGTGAACATGTCACTACAATCCCTGTAAGTTGGCTCAAAAGTTTGTTGTGCATGATTGCATTCCTCGCTCCCCCAAAGAGTAGGAGTTGAGAAAATATGGCATTTTATGTGACACCCGCAACATTGAAATATATTGTGGTCCTAGTTTTGATAGTGGAGAGTGAGGCCTTATTACAATCTATGTATAGACATCTAGTGATTTGACCTCGAGACCGCCTACTTACAAGAAACAACTCTCAGCCACTTGAGCTAACCCACTAGATTATATATAATATGTGTGTGTGTGCTACAAACAAATTTGATTAAATATACTTCATTTAGATTAAAAGACTGTATGTCCTTAAAAACATTTTACACAAACCTATACAAATAATTTAACATAACTATTTGGTTTGTAACATTTACAAATAAATTAGCACTAATATTTCGTTTGTGTCATGAAGTAATAAAAATTTTAATGCGTGAAGAGGCACCTTCTACAATTTACTATGAGGAGGAAGTGTAATTGCGACAAAGAGGCGCTTCCTACAACCCAAGTGAGTGAGATGTGTCGCGTCTGTAATGCTACATGGCACATGTCATCTCTAAAAAATATATAAATTAAATATAAAAAACTAAGAACATGTTGGTTCCAAGTTAAAAAGAAAAAACCAAATATAAAACTAAGCATAGCCTGGTGGGATAGCTCTAGTGGTTGACTGTTGTAAGTTGTGAGCACACGGTCTTGTGGTCAAATCCCCATGTGGCTATACATTTTTATATAAGGGCCTCACTTGATGTCTCCATCAGAAACATGGTGCGCCCCCCAAAACAAGTATGAAATATATATAAACTTAAGCTTCATAACATAGTGTTTTAAATGTGGATTTATCTTTATTTTAAGATGATATTTTAATGTAATTTGTAATGATTTTAGAATATGTTCAAAGTAAATGTGCATAAAAATATAGTGAATTAAAAATATTAGGTTTAAATAATTAAATTTTAAAAGTTTGTTATCGAGTAAGAAATCCAATAATATTTCTTAAATATTTAAAAACACAAAATACAATACATACTTATTATTTTATAACAAAATTCACTTTAAATTTTTTTGTTTTATTAGCATTAACACAAATCTATCTTATCTCTAGATTTACCAAACACTGAGAGGATCAAATCCCTTGAGGCTAGCACTTCAGTTTACACATTAAGGGATTTGATCCCTCTCTGCCCTTGGTATTTACCCTTGAAGGGATCCGATCCCTCTTGGCCCTTGGTAGAGCTAAAATTATGTAAAAAAAATTCGTCATCGACCCTCAACTAAAGTTCAAAACAAATATATATAACTTTCAATCAATGCAAGTTTGACTATTTCCATTTAACTGTAAGTCGTAATTTACATATTTTTTGAATAGGTGTGGTAGAAGTCTTGTTTTATGTTTTCATTTAATATCTTTCATCATGAGTATAGATCCATCTTAGCTTTGAATCTATCATGTGTTGATAGGATCAAATCTCTCGTGATACAAGATTTTCCAAAGTTTACACTTCGAGAAATTTGATCTCTAGTAACACATAGAAATAATTCATATCAATAAATTACAATAAAATTAATCAATCTTGTTCATTATTTGCACAAGCTTATCGAGGGTCTATTCATAACATATCAATGGTCTATTCATAACATTGATATAAATAACATCAAGTAATTGGATTCGATGTTATCTTTCTTAAGAGTAAGTACATGTTTTAATATGTGATGTCCACAACCTTCAAATATTAATATTAACATGTATGTTATGTATCGTTTTTAATACGTATGTTATCCATGTAAAATAGAGTTAACAATTAAAAAGTGCAATAAAATATTTACAATTTTATTATTGTAATTCATTCCAAATGTTAAGTCCTTAGTTATGGAGTGGAGTGATGGCACATTAAAAAAAAATGTCATAATAATAACATGTTTCCATTATTACCGTCCCATAATAATATTTTTTGGTATTTGTATGAATCAAGTTATACACAATTGCAAAATAAAATTGAATCTTAAATAAAAGTTAAAAATTACTTGCTACAACACAAATAACAATAAATTTCAATAATAGTTGATGGTTATGGTCAATAATAAACAACTAATCCAGCTTCTTAGAAACGGGTTGTTATAAATGAGGATTGAGAAGCCCATCTCCTGTGAAACCTTTGACATTATCCACGAAAGCAGTTGAGGCAATTCCCTCGTTTGTTCGAAGGTTTATTTCCTTCATCACAATATTTCGACATGGCACAGTGCTGCTACAGGCAAGTCTTACTGCTTCTTGCGTTGCAGAAGTACCACTGATCCCTATGTATGACACATTGCTAACTTGCACAGCCGAAGTCTATATACACCACAATGACAACGAGGAGATTCAATGCTCGCTAAGAAACCGTGGATTAAAATGATGATTCAACAAAACATTAAAGAAAACGAAAGGGAAATCCAAATGCCCTGTAAATACACTTACTTGATTTCTGCATCCCCTTGCTGCACGGTCACAGTAATATTGGTCGATAATGATGGGATTTGAGACATTGTTCATTGTTACATCTTCATAGCTAATATCCTGGGCATATCCTAAACCCCCCTGTAACAACAAAATTATGGATCGTGATTAGTTTTTACATGAACGCTACTCTTAATTCATTAAAATCATGGATTGCGACTAAGTTGATGAGTCGTTCTTACATGGATGCTACTCTCAATTCATTATTTTGTATCGATAAATTAGGAGAATTGTGATCATGAATTTGGTGTGGAAACTTCTATTACCTGCCATGTTTTTATACGTAATCCATTGGTTGTACCGCTAAGATGAGCTCCACGAACTACCACATTTGAAACTATATCTCGTGCTCCATTTTTGCCAAGGCTTCCAATGCTATTCACACAAAAAATATCAATTAAATACATGTGGTGAATTGCTTATATTATTTTAAAGTAGTGGAAAAGTACCATCATTATGTATAAATTATAATTATGTGGATAGGCATTTAGATATTATCTCAGATTTTGGTCCTGATTGAGAGGATCAACAAGATTAACCTGCAAGTGTATAGCAGGGATTCATTTAAATCCATATTGATTAATATTTAAATAAGCTTCAGTCAAAGGGTGGTTAAAGAAACCTATAACAATTTGTTTTTGTTTTTTTTATATATTTTAGCCTTTGTTTAACCGCCAACAACTTTCACAAAACTAAGTGGTTAACTTTCACAAAACTAAGTGGTTGGTTGTTAAGTGATTGGTTATGCTATCATAAAAGAAACTAAGAAAAAATTGGTTAAATGATTAAGAAAAAAACATTCATCATAGAGGTGATTTAGGAGGGGCCTATTCTTTCAGGCTTTTCGTTGCAACTTTTCTAATAGAACTGCAATTGCGAGGTGATAAGAACATGAAGGTACATGTGAATGGTCAACGGTCACGAAGGACGAAGGACAACGTTGATGATGTATCTATATTTCTTATATTATGAAAAACTTATATAAAAAAAATGAGTTTGAAAAAACCATCTATTCAGTTTACCATTTTATTACCTTATTCCATGTCCAGGTCCACAAATTAAGTCTTTGATCTGAATATCTGAGCTCCCTGTAATTATAGAAACACAATCGTCTCCTGCAGAATTTGATAAGATTATGATCATTGCGACATTGATTTCTTTTGGATAACATATTCAATCACTTATACAAAACAGAAATACCAAGATGGTTATACTTATATGTACCAACCTGTTCCGATTTTCGAATTTCGAATCACAATTTGTTGAGAAGAAGCGATGTTAATGCCATCTGTATTCGGACTATCCTCTGGGCCACTGATTTGTAAGTTGCTGACTTCAACATCTTTGGATGCATATAATTTAATATGCACCCCTGGACTGTTCTGGAACGTCAAATCCTTTATAATTACTTTTTTGCAAAAGCGAAGGGCCATTGCCTGCATTTAAATTGTGAGATCATTAGCCAGAAACTACAAGCTTGAGATCATGCAGTGAGCTTTATAGTCAATTCACAAGGAGTTTTTGGAGGAACTTACGATTGGGGCTCTCTTCACACATCTCTGTTAAGCAGAAAAATACATGGTACTTGTTAGTAAAAATGATGATAGCACGTCTAGGGATAGCTATATATATATATATATATATAACGAGTAATATTATTTTGGAGATATGTGTCTTACTTGGCTCTTGTAGTTCCTGCAATTATACGCCCACCATTTCTTGCCGGATCCATCAATAATGCCTCGACCTTGGATAGTTATTCCTTCTACATAGGAGAATTGTAACCAGGAATCTAGGGAATTCCAAGGATCGAGTGGAGCAACTACTGTCCCCGATATCTGTTTAAGAGTTCAATACATAAGAAAACTGTAATGAAAATAGTAAGAATTATTTAGCATGCTGCAGGTTATTCAATGCAGTTGCAGCAGATATGTTAACTGGTGGATCTAAAACTATTTGAGATCCAAAGGTTAGCATGCCTTGTAATAGACTAAATATTAATCGCCAATGAAAACATGTTGATTATAAAATACCAGAGCAGTCAAATTACGAGCCGTGCAAGGACCCTTGAAGTTCAAAGGTTTGACAAGGTACTTTCTTCCTTCTGGAACCAGAAAAACAGAAGGGGAGGTGCTCGTGCAAGCTCCTGTCCAAGCTGTCAAGAAGGCCTGACCAAAAACAATGAAGGTCATTAGTTTTTATATGATGAGGAAATAGAAATATGTAGCTGAGTCTAGCTCAAATTTGTATTTCATTAACAAAGATAGATATTTTTTGCTATCATTATACTCCTAGATACATCCACACAATCCGCAAACATAAAACTTGAGTAACATGACAAATGCATCCACACCACACAATCTGCAAACATCTAACATTATTGTTTGTAACACAAGCTAATTCAGATTGAACCTATAACCTAACACATCATGATTGAGTCCTACAAAGAAATAAACAGTCTTACCTTGCTGTCGTCTGAGAGGCCGTTTCCAGTGGCTCCATACATATCCACGTTAAAGACTGAGACAGCTGCCTTAATATTGTTTGCATCCACCGATTTCTCTACTCGTCTACGCTCAGAGTCCATGTTCGGTTTTCGTTTTGGTAGTCTGTTTTGTGTGGAAGCGCTTGCTTGGAGGAGGAGGATGGTAACGATGCATATGAGCACCAGGAGGCGCGGATTTTCAGAGACTGTAGACTGCAGCATGGCTATATCTTGCTCAGAAATAAAAGAAGAATATACGTGTGATCTAGTCGACCGAAGTTGTGAAACTGTGAATATTATTGAGAAATGTGGGCAACAAGGGGGGTTTTAAAGGGCTGGATTTGATCACGGGGAGAATGAGATAATGAGGGAAAATCAGGGAGCAGACGTTTTGGATCGATAGACTATTCTATTGATGTGAATGAATAGCAACTTCCGTTGGCGTCCGAATGAATAGCACGTGTGAATGAATAGCAACTTCCGTGTGTGAATGAATAGCACGTGTGAATGAATAGCAACTTCCGTGGGTGGAAGCGCTTGCATGGAGGAGGAGGGTAACCACGCATATGAGCACCAGGAGGCGGGGATTTTCAGAGACTGTAGACTGCAGCATGGCTATATCTTGCTCTGAAATAAAAGAAGAATATACGTGTGATCTAGTCGACCGAAGTTGTGAAACTCTGAATATTATTGAGAAGTGTGGGCAACAAGGGGGGTTTTAAAGGGCTGGATTTGATGACGGGGAGAATGAGATAATGAGGGAAAATCACGGAGCAAACGTTTTGGATCGATAGACTATTCTACTGATGTGAATGAATAGCAACTTCCGTTGGCGTGTGAGTGAATAGCACGTGTGAATGAATAGCAACTTCCGTGGGTGGAAGCGCTTGCATGGAGGAGGAGGGTAACGCTGCATATGAGCACCAGGAGACGGGGATTTTCAGAGAGTGTAGACTGCAGCATGGCTATATCTTCCGTTGGCGTGGGAATGAATAGCACGTGTGAATGAATAGCAACTTCCGTTGGCGTGTGAATGAATAGTGCTGATGAGGCCTGGAAATTGACTTTCCACATAAAGTTTTTCTCATTTTTACAAGTATTTGATATGTAAGTGTTTTATGAACCCGTAAACATTGACAGGTAAAAAAATATTTAAAACGTGTTTATAAATTTAGATATCCGGTCAAAATTTTTAATACCTATATAAACTACTAAAACTTAGTCAACAATTATTAGCCATTGTGTTGGGTCAGCTCTTTATTTCAGTGTATGTGTATGGTATTTATTTATATTTTGTGTTTCTAATTGTATTATTTGTCTTTCGCTGTGAGGCTTCAGATTTTTCGGAAGAGAATCTCTAGAAAAAACTTCTTTAAAATTTTATAATTTACTTACCGTAAATAAATTGACAGTCAGCAAAATTTGTTAAACCGTCTAATGATAGACACTAAAAACTTCAAACCGTCGTTAAGTTTTTATTGACAGGCACAAGAAAATTGAATTTCCAGGCCTAGTACTAGTGTGTGAATGAATAGTACTGATGTGTTGGCGTTGATGTGTTAATGAATAGTACTTTGTGTGGTCATTCCATAAGAGCCAATTTTCGTGGTGTTTTTCGTTGATTTTTTTGAAGCCAATTTTCTTGCTATTTTTCGTTGATTTTTTTGACAATACCCCTAGTACTGGAAGGATAGAAAACTAGGCCTTCAAGGAAAATGTCTAACCTGAACACTATATGTTAATTTAGCTTAGTTTGCATGTGGAAACAAAGTTTCGATGATTTAATTGGAAAATTATTGTTTTGGTTTTTGTCCTCAAACAATTTCTGGTTGGTAGGAATCAATAATATGTAAATAATTGCTAAAATATGATAGAATAATCAAATATTCAAAGATGTTTGAGCTCGCACTTTTTTTTTTTTTAAATTTTTGGTGGAGAAAAGTTATGGAATAATGTTTTAAGAAAATAATTATGGAAAAATGTTTTAAGAGTGAAAAATACATATTTTTTTTAATTTTATTTGATAGAATTTTTTTGGAAAAATATTTTAATAGTGATAAATACCTATTTTAAGGAAACTAAGGCCATGTTTATTTAATGAACTTTTAAAAAAATTAACATTATTTAAATAAGTTAAAGTAGTATGGTTGTTAATATTTTTAAGTAAATATATAAAGTATTTCTTAATAAATATATAAAGATATTTTTTCAAACACACCAAAACAAAAAAATACCAAAGATTATAAAATTTCTATAAAAAGCTGTGAAGAATCCGCTAACTAGTACTTAGCAAAAAGAGACATTACTCTTACACATCTCTAAACTCAAGCTTCTCAACCAATTAAGAAAATAGACAAATCTATAGTTAGAGATAAAGTTAATGAGGTGCAATACCAAGTAAAAGTAAAGTAGCAAAATAAATAGAAATAGAAATATATATATATATATATATATATATAAGGTAAATGATATTCCTTAATTGTATAAGTGAGTGCCCATCTTAATTCTTATAGATTTCATAGTTAAATAAAGGACATCATGTCAATGTTTTTAAGCTCGGTTTGAAAGTTTTACTTTGGAACCTATTATAATAGAGTATTGTGTGATGTCATGTTATTGAATGTTTCATCTTCTATTGAGTAGTCAATGTCTATGTGATAGGAAAATTGTTCAAGAAGATGTAAATTATTTTTTTTTACTATAGAAGGATAGAAAAGAAAATTGTTATTTTGCTATTGTTCTAAAGAATTTAAGTTAATAGCTGAAAATAATTTATATTCTAGTAGAAGTGGGAGAATTGTTGTTTGAATTTTGTTGAAGGTACTGTATAGGGATTGCCACTTAGATATCATAAGGAGTGCTTTAATAGATCACATAGTATTTATATGGTTTTTCTACCAATAAATATGAACTCACTTTTGTTTTTAATGTACGGATATTGATAGTAGAGAAATAATGCGTGCCTACAATTTCTTCACTTGGAAATAGAAATCCTTATTAAAGGATGAGTGATGAGTGACATGTTGATGTATCATTTATTGCCTACAAATCAATGGCTATTGATAGTAGAGAAATAATGCATGCCTACAATTTCTTCACTTGGAAATAGAAATCCTTACTAAAGGATGAGTGATGAGTGAGATGTTGATGTATCATTTATTGCCTACAAATCAATGGCATGTGTTTGATCACAAGGTTCCAACATGTGTGGAGGCTCTCTAATATTTTATAAATAGATTCACTTGGTGATTGAATTGATCTTCTCAAGGACATTTATATTTTGGGTAGCATGGCTAGTCATAGAAAAGGCGAGAGAGACTTTATAACTATTAGAGGAGTCCACCATATGATGGATTGGGTTTATGTCAAGTGTCATTTGTCATCGTGATCACCATCATCATCATCATCTTCTTCATTATCGTCATCATCATCTTCATTATCGTCATTATCATCGTCGTCGTCGTCGTCGTCGTCGTCATCTTCATCATCATCGTCATCATCATCATCAATTATCATGATGATGATGGTGATGAAAACATGTTTCTAACTAGGTAAAAACATGTTTCGTCATCATCGTCGTCGTCGTCGTCATCGTCATCATTTTCATCGTCATCATCAACATCGTCATCATCATCGCCGTCATTATCATCACCATCCTCATGATCATCATCATCGTCATGATGATGATGATGATGATCGGCATCGACATCACCATCATCATCACTATAGTCATCATCATAATCATAATTTCCATCATTATCATGATGATTACTATATTGATGTCATCATTTCCAACATGATCATGTTCATTACTATATTCATTATCGTCCTCATTTCTAAAAATTGGCCCACAAAGCATGACACCGAGATCGTGGATGATGTTAGCACCAAAATCCAACCTCTGAATTCGAGAAATCTTTTGGAGTTGGAGACACCCTATAAACTATCTCCATCTCACCATTGTCATGTTTGTGGGATTATTCACAATTATAACGGTGATGTTAAAAAACACACTAACGTTTCAAAATACAAAAAACATGTGCCAACAGGTGCACTACTTCAATACATGGCCCTTGCATCAAAATTATCGACCCATGTCGTATTTTTTTCAAATTCTCATGATGCAAAACACGACAAAATTGGGGCATCTTAATTTGTGCTAATTTAGAATCACTCTACAGCTTTATTATCAATGTAATGAAAACAACATGTCATGTCGGGGTTGCATTGGTATCATGCGTAAACTTTTGGCATTAGGTTAAAGATGTTTTTAGCATCAAGTCATAACCATATATTTGCGATGCGTATCCAATTATCAATTATTATTTAATCATTGATTAATTAATTATCAACTATTATTTAATCATGTATTAATCAATTATCAATTATTATTTAATCATTGATTAATTAACTATCAATTATTATTTAATCATTAATCATAATTATTATTTATAAATATTACCTATTAACTGTTAATTTGTTATTGCTAATTATTAAATATACGTCTAGTTGTTGCACTAGGTGGTTGTCTTAATTAAGTGGAAAATTGACCTTGGTAACATCAGTGTTATAGGTTATACTTGTATATTGACACTCCTTATCTTACATCCATATTGCTGTTTTGAGAAAAAATATGGAAGAGAAAGAAAGATAGAGGTGGCCTCCCTTTGGTAAAACGACAAAGGCTTTCGAAGATAAAAGTTATGGGGTTTGGGGACTATATAATGTCCATCATTTTTGGAAATCCCTATCGTGTAATAGCCTTTATAGTGTCATTATACATTGCCTATGTTTATAGGAAGATGTAATTAAATCAAAGTACATACACCCCTTTAATTTGGATATTAGATCAAATATAGAATAAAACTAGTATAGAATGGGAGGCTTTAAATCTAGCATTTCCCCCTGTAGGTCAATGGCTTGCTTGGAAAATTAGAAATGGACAGAGTTTGAATAGGGGAAGCTTTAAATCTATCATTTCTACTTATAAGGCCAAAGATGTAAAAAAAATTGATCGACTTCTTCAAAGTAACACTATGAGCATTATTGAAATGATTGTTGCTTCATTCCATTTTAAACCAAGACCAGAATGTCCTTAAGGGTACAAAGAAAGTTAGTTTTTTTGTTAATATTGATATCCACTTCTTGTGCCTTGAATGTTCTTGGTAAAAATGAGGGCATGGATGGGAGGGTTGTCCAAAACAACCTTGTAGGGTGGCATTTTG
>Ga0233351_1000025_pt1 | contig 11167 bp, 5 predicted proteins | sample GEONDECOMP309_FD_181716 | JGI IMG/M metagenome (GOLD analysis project Ga0233351, IMG submission 181716) | Leaf litter microbial communities from Shasta-Trinity National Forest, California, United States - GEON-DECOMP-309 | ecosystem: Environmental > Terrestrial > Plant litter > Unclassified...
TTGCATTTATGAGTTCTATTTTCTTGTTGACTAGGCAACATGAACAAATCATAATTGTTTGAGATTTCAACATTGACATGTTGCAAAACAACATTTCCACAAACAAGCTAGAATCTTTCATGAAAACCAATGGCTTTAAATTGCATACAACCAAAACAACAACTGACAATGGCTTCAAAAAGCAAACTTTGAAGTTTCGCCATAAAATTTGATTCCAAATAATTAAGAAGGAATTAAAGGTATAAACCACACTTGAATTTTTACCTTGGATTTTTTCATCCCTTGTTGGGCATTGAGAATTAGTCTTTCTTTAGTGTTATCTGAGTCTAATCATTTTGTAACTTTTTAAGACACCTTTACATACAGTTGCTAGCAATGCGGGTTTAGTGGGTGTTGTTTTAATGGGAAATTTACTATTAGAAACCTTCTTTTTCTATTTATTTGGATAATTCTAAGATGTGTATGATTTTTCACTAAATTCATGATAGTCTTTTTCCTTCCATTGTCAAAGTTTTTGCATGATTTTATCTCTTGGATGCTTCAAGTGAATGCATAGATTGGTAAAAGATGGCATCATTGATCCTTTAAAAGTTATCAAGACTGCATTGATTAATGGAGCAAGGTATGAGTTTTGCTTTTGCATGCCATTTCGATTAACTGCTATCACTGAATTTGGTTTCTTGCTCTACATTATGATTATCTACTGGTTGCATTAGAAACATTTTATTTAACCATTTTTTGTCTTCATTGATGACTATAAACCATCCCATTCATGCCCCATGGTTGGCGTGTAATCCTAAAAGGCTTCTTGAGTTGTGAGGATTCCATCAAAAAGAAAGAGGAAGTTTTGTTTCCAAGTGGCAAGTTATAGTCACATTAGACTTTGGTCAATTTTGCGATATGTATTGTTTTGTTCTTTACAATTAACAATTGCATAGTGCATGTTGTTTTTTTGTGATTGCACTTGTAAAACCCTCTAGGTGCATTACCCTCAGGTTTAGCCCCTATACACATTATTATTGTTGTTGTTATGTTGCACATAGTACTGGCACAAGGTGCCTGGACTATGGTTTGCACATTATTATTATTATTATTATGTTGAACTTATAAAATAATTAATAAAATAAAAACAACCGGATGGTCAATGCTACGAAAGAGAGTATGAGGAGCCATGATGTTACAAGCAAGGGGTTGTGGAAAAGTGGTTACCTATGTGTGTTAAGACTATGTTGATGTTATACACCATTCTTATGTACTTGCTGGACCCTCTTGGTTATGTACCTTGACGTGTTATGTTACTCCTTGGTTTATTTATCTTGAGATTAATTTTTATTTGAGAATTGGAGTCCCTCTCTCACCTAGTGCACCCTCATGAGTTGGATTAGTGTTCCTCTTGGTGTAGGCACTTGATATGTAACTCCTATAATGTAACTCTCATGCTTGTGTCCCTCTCTCTTCCAATTCAAGTTGCTCATGAAGGAATTCAATTTTCTTGTGTTGGAAGTCACTCTTGTGTGTTGGTTCATGTTTTTGCTCTTGTGCTTTTGTTGGGCACCTTTGGTTTCATTTTGTTGCTCTAGGTATGAGATCCTTTCCGAACTCGGCTAAGTTAATATGGATCCATTGGTTTTTTTCCTAGAATTACTATGGGGATCTTGGATTGGCAACAGGGGTGAGATCCGTTGGTTTGTTGTCTTGGAGCCACTGGAATTGCCCTGGAGTGGAAGTAGAGGACCTACTTGCCATTGGGTTGTGGTTGGACTAATATCTTGAGAGAATTTGTGGTTGAGTGCACCCTTGCTTCTGGAATCATGGTTCTAACTCGGGGGTGACCATTACAAAGTGAGTTTTGGCTTGCATTGTGTCTATGGCTGGGTGGAGTGTGGAACGATCGATTCTGGTTGCGTATTTGGCAAAGATAAGTGATTTATCTCATGTTTAATTAATCTATTTGGATATGATCTAATTTATTTATGGATGCACATGAAATGTTTGATGAAACTTATGAGTTATTTGTGAAAGAATTTTCTCATGGAATTCAACCTATTTATGCAAATAAATTTATTGAAGGAATTGGAAACTAGTTTTTTAAATTTTGTGAACAAATTGTTTGAGGAAATAATTGTTTGCCACCTCTACTACATAACTGATATTTCTACCCATGTTCATTATATGATGTGCATTTTAATGGTAACTTAGCCTTGGAATGGTGTAAGACATTTCTCTTTGATGCTTCTACATTTTATTTGAAAACTAGTTATTCGATTATATTATTTTGCATAGTTTGGAAACTTGGCACATTAAGTGTTTGTAAAATTACCGAAGTGTTTTTTTTTATACTTATGTCTAATAAACACACTTGAAATGTGTGTTAGAATTTGACGATAAATCTTCTTTATAGTGTTGGGGAAATGTCTACTGAAATTCTATATCAATTTCCAATTTCTAACTCCCTCATTGAAATTGTTTTGAGTAGATTTGTGACTATGCATATGAAGTGTTTGATGAAATGTTAGAACGATATATGCCTATTTTATGAGTGATAAAACATGTTATTTAGAGTTGGAACTATGTTTGAATGATTCTATGAGTTGTGTATTTAGTTATTCTAGCGATTCGTAGAAATACTAGTCAATTCACATAAGTAGAATTATCTAGTTTGTGAGTTATTTAATGGATTGTATATGGGTGGAAAGATATAACCATATGACTGAAGGTGACCCATTCTACTCTATCCATGAGCTACAATAGTCATATATTTATCTTTATTTGGCATTTGGAAAGTTAAATTGGAAACTAGGCACATTGTGGTGAAAATTGATAACTAGTTGTGGATTGAAATCTCTGTTTTCGTAAAAATAGAATGCTACAACAATGTGCTCTATTCCTAACATGTTATTGTTTTGTAGGTGGATAGTTATCAACTGTGATCCTTTACTTAGGGATGCATTTCATTTCGGTTCAATTATTTAAACCAATCCCTTGTAGTGAATGTTAACTAATTTCATTGGAATTGATGGAATATATCACTCTATGTGCAATTGGAATAATATGCAAATAAAAATTTAACTCGTTGTAGGTGCATGCTTAATTATGTTGTTAATGGTTCTAGTATTTCTCTTGGGTTTAATGGCATGGTTACAAGTTGATTTTGTGCGACTCTAGCTGCTTATATTGGAAAACTATTTAACTAATCTTGTGGACTCTCTTTCGTAATTACCATGATTAATTATTGTAATTTTGGTGATTAGGCCTTATTTACATGTAGTTAGATTTTATTAAGCCATTGGGATTGATAAGTGATGTTTATTTGTTAAATAAATGGATTTGTGATAAGTGTTGTCATTTGCACACTAAGTGTCGTAATTAACACCTTAATTACTAGTTAATCGTGATTAAGGGAAAATAGCCTTTAGATGTGGAATTTATTTCTAATTTGGCTTGGAATGGATATGCAATGTTAAAAGTTGTCAGCAAGCTTTCCAAACCCTTGGATCAGTTTTTGGAATAAATATGGATCTTATTTTAATTTATTGTTAATTAAAGGGACTTGTTGTGATTAGACCATTAAAAATGACATTAAATATTTGTTTGAGTAATCCAATGTGCTAAACCTCTCTAATTAGCCTTAGAGAGCTAATGATTGTCCCTGTAACCCTTTCATATCTCAAGGGACATTACAACACTATTGAATCATTTTATATCTCCATGTTGGTTGAGAAATTTTCATTGAACAACCAACATGGAGTGAGAAATTGAGAAATTGTAAGCATAGAGGACATTGATCTATTTTGTAATTGTTATAATATAAAAGGAACTAAGTTACCCCATATATATTAATGTGAATATTATTATTTCATGCGTGACTCTACCTTTAGCATTCGGCTTATCTAGTCACACTTCACCACAACTTGTTAAATTTTCAGTTCATGGTGATAGTGTATTGCACTCATACTTAAACCCTAAAAACTAGAAACAAAAAGCTTTAATGTACTCTCTCAATTTCCTAATTTGTTCTATACTTAGAAAATGAAACATGTTGCACTGAAAAGTATGAACATAAAAATATAAGTGGACAGTCAAACTTGTTGTTGCTTCCTCATTAATCATGGAAAACAAATCTCCTACAAGAAACTCAGAAAACCACTTATCTCAAGCATAAAAATTGAACAAATGAATCATTCTCACCCATACCGTGTGTTTTATAGACGACTAAAGAAAGCAAGATACAAAAAAAACCTCATCCTAGTGGCCTCCCATATTAGAAAAGTGAAACTGTAAATCTGCCTAGGAATCAACACCTAGCACTACATGATGTGTATATTTGTATGGTACGTTAATGTTAAACAAATAAGGCTTGATGGTAAAACCCTATTAGCATACCTTCATGTGGGCCGAAAATAGGGTATACCTTACCATATAGGAGTGTTTTCTCATTTGTGAATGGATAAACCCATTACTCCTCCATTGTCTTGTTCTTAACCCAAAAAAATGTCTCTTTGCCTCACATGTCCATTGGAGTTTGAGTGTCTCTTTGACATTTGTTTCCAAACCTTGAGTTTATTGATATAGGTTATTAAGGGTCAACTTAATGATGTTTGTTTAGATACCTTGAGGTACATTAGTGTTAAACAAACATGATTATGTGGCAATAGAATTAGTGACCTAATAATATATAGTTTATACTCACTATTATATCAAACCTTTTTTATTACTTTTATTTGTAAAAGTTCAAACCTTGGTCTTTGTCTAACACTAAGCAAGCCTTTATGAAAAAAATGATATCGACTAGTTTTATATTTCCTTAAATGTGTCAATTACTATCCCATAGAACACAACAAAAATACAAAATCGAAAATTTATGCCATCTCTTAGAGTACGAAACAAGCAATATTTTAAAGAAAAAAAATGAGATTCAAACCATTCAAATTAGAAACTTAATTAGAATAATATTACTAAGCATATCAATTAATTATGTGTTATGTAAGAGTTTACTAATGCTTTATCATGATAACCATAGTAATTTGTTTTTAATGTGTCTTATTTGCTAAAGGTAACCATGGTTAAACCTTTTCAGGATTAGTGTGAACACGATTGGTTACTAATGCCTTGCATATTATTTATGTAATGTATGCATCTGGACTTGTGTACGCTTTAATCCAAAATTAATGTAATATAGGGTGCATTATCTCCTTTATCCCATTGATTTGCACATCTGCTTTGTCATAGATTCACCTCCAATGGCAATGTAATATTGCGTGAATGATCTTCTTTACCTTATTGATCCACACACTTTACTAATTGTAGATTAACCAAATGAGCCCATGTGGAGTAATTTAGATATCATGTTGGGTTTTTTAGGTTACATACACTATGTTGAGTCATTCTAATTGATTAACTTGGGTCTTGAAAATATTAAATGTGATTATTTTGGATGCACAAACCCTTTATACATGATTACTTGGTAAATTTTCATTTGTAAGAAACCCTTCTTAGGAATTAGAATGTTCTTTATTGAATGCCTAAAGACTTAGTCATCCCCCACCATAGTATCCCCACACAAATATGACAATAAGGGATTCTAAAACACTCAAGTTAGGAAATTTTAGAGTTCATTGGATTTTCCACCGAATGTGTGTCAACATTCTCTCCATAACCATCTCTATAGTAGAAATCTTCTTGAATTGGTTGACTTGGTACCCAAGCTGTCAAATTGTGTTCAACATTCTAAATTATGGACTCACACTCTAGAAAGTCAATTTTGGCGGTTTCCTGCAATCTCTATGAATTAAAACACATTCCCCTTGGCTTATGCCCATTTCAATAAGTTCCTTATGAGTAAGAGGGATTATAACTATTGTATATTAGATACACAAAGAGGGAGTGAGAGACAAATGGGGTGAAGATACAAATCATGTTCAATTTGAAAGGTATGGCGAAAATTAGATTTTAGGCTTCTATTTTTTCTACATGCCCATGCTTCAAGGCTTGAGAATTACATCAATGGAAACTAATCCTCAAAGTGATGACCATAGCTCAATTGTATACTAAAGATTCCCTAAGTAGGGATTGTGTATTTCTTTGGGGTACTATGATGAACTATGAAATCCAGAGACCACTTATGTGGACTTAGACCTTGTATGTTGATTATGGGCCATACATCAATTCCAAGAACCATCATTGGTGTTGCACAACATGAAATCACCACCATATCCTAAAACCTTTAGTCCAACGATTCCCTAGTGTAGTGGAAGATAAATTAAGTCTTCTATGTGAAGGGTTGGCTATGTGATAATGTGTGCTTGAAATCATAATGATCAAGGGTTAAGTTGTTTTAGCAGTATGTTTCCATTTCTAGGGTCTTATGGGTTAGGGGTGTATCGTGTGAGGGGTGGGAATAGTTATTGTATAATGGGGCATAACATGTTCATGAACCACGATGTGTCAAGGCTAAGTGTGTGGAGGTGGACAAGTGTGATACAAGGTCATTGTGTGCATAAGGTCTAATTGCTAAAGGGTTTTAGGGATCTATTGTCATGTTTTAGCCCCCAAGGGTTAGAGGGATACTCTTTAATGGGTGCGAGGGGTTAGTGTGAATTAAGGCATAATGTGATGGTATAGGGGCTGACATACGACCCTTGATCCTAAATATCATGGATTAATTTACAAAAAGCATCCAAAGCACACCTAACCTTGTAATAGACACCAGATTGAATTCATAGGACGCAAATTCCCTATAATTTCCTATTTGATGGCTAGGGATCGTGTACATGGTGCATGAGCCATTGGAGAGATTTTTTTGAGTAATAATACCACAGATTGTGACCTTGAACTATTACATGGGCTCCAAGGATCATACTCGATGCACTAATCCTCAGAATGATGACGATACACCACTTGTAGACTAAAGATTCCATGTGTAGGGTTTGTGTTTTTGTTAGGAGTACTATACATGAACCATGATCCCTAGAGACCATTTATATGGACTTAGACCTTATATTTTGATCCAAGGCCATACATTGGCTCCAAGAACCACCCTTGGTGTTGTAAAACTTGAAATCACTACAATATATAACCTTTAGTACAAACATTCCTTAGTGTCATATGTTTCCTAATATCATACAAGTGTCCTTAGTGTTGACTGCACTATAATGATAGCATATTATTTCTTTTCATGTTTACCGTGCGCTTTCATTGCTATTATTGCATTTTCATAATGTGATATAAGTCTAATTTACTTGCGGTGTATTTAAATTAAGGGGTCATGGTTTTTGGAAGTTTATAACATGACAACAATAAATTGATTGGAGTGTGCAGGGATGGATTATAATCAATTGCCATGAGAACTTGTCATGTCTTTGGTTTCAAGAATAGCTAGGTTTTGTACTGGTTTTGGAAGGGATTATTAAAACCTTTTAGAGAGATTGGATGCAAACATAAGAGAAGAATTTGGGAACTTGATTCCTGATTGAAAAGTCATAGAACAAGTTAGTAACATAATTAAGTATTTTTTTGAGAAAAGAAACCAATGACCACACAAGCTCAAATCCTACACGGATTGATAAAACATACAAAATTAAAATCCAAAAAAAGTATGTTAGGTTTTCAAGATTCTAAACACACAAAGACACATGAGAATATACCCAAAAATGTATCAAAAGCATTATGTTCATTTGTAAAATCAAGAAATGCATCTTATACAATTAGAAATATGCATCCCTTACATTGATAGTATACTATAATAATTGCTCATGTGGTAGCAATGCAAGTGTCTCATTATTGGTATAATACAAATTGGGCTCTCGAGAGAAGGATATAGATCTCTCCCTAGGTAAATCAACTGTAATTGTAACATTGTGTTAGCCATCACATCCTACACCTCAAATCCATGTTGGGATGGCTTGTTTAACTCCTACGGTAACACTATACTCCTTCGAGGTAATAGTACCAATCTTGGAGAAGTTGGTATGGTAGTAGGGTCTCTACGAGTTCTAAGATAGTCTCTATGAGTCTCAGGATATTCATAACTATGTCCCCTATTGGGACCATCAAACCATGATGGTGTGGACATGTAGTTGTGATCCATGTGCAATACAAATTTTGCATACACGTGCCACAAAATATAATGGAACCTCGCCATGGCGGGGGAACATGCCCCACACTCGATTAAATGTATCATAAATAAAATGTGTTGCAACCATGATCCAAAGTCTTTGCATGGTGCAACAATGTCCTTAACGAGTGTGCAATTATGCATTGATCCAAATTGTAAAAAATATGATGAAGTTCCAAACCAATACAAACTCTAAAATTTTGTATAAAATTATGACAACTAGAAAAAAGTGTTTTACAAGATTAAACAACTTTACATATGTATAGATATTTTCTATACATTTCAATTCTTACATGTTTCTCAAATAAATTAACATTAACATGTGAAATGTTTGAATTGGTTGCTTTTGCAGAATAATTTTTTTTTCTAGGAGAACCTTAAACGTCGTGGGTTTGTCGGTCTGGGCTTTTGCCCATTTTGCAGATCTGGTTTAGAATCTGTGGAGCATCTCTTATTTCAATGCTCCTTTTCAAGAGACTTTGGATGGAGGCTTGCAGGTTACTCTCGGTCCACTTTAGTTGGACTTGGAGAACTTTGATGATTGTTTGTGTTGTTGGTATAATAGTAAGGAAAGGCTAAAATAGTTTCCCTTTTTTGTATTTTGAGAAATTTGGAAAGTGAGAAATATATGTATCTTTCAAGTTTTGGCCCCCTCTATCTATTTTTTTGTTTCAAAAATTTTGGTTGATTTACAGGAATGGAAGAAGGAACCTGTTAGCAAAAGAAACAAGATTTACAACATTCCTTCTTTTGCAATTGATGTTATTTATGGTTTTTTTGATGGAGCTCAACAGGAAGGCAAATGTGGCGCTAGCATGTTCATACGACTAAAAGAGAGTCATGTCATAATTTCAAAGATGGGCGTTGGAGATGGTACAAACACTTTTACTGAGCTTCTTGCTCTTTGGGGTTTATTGCGGTTCACCAAAAAAAGAGGGTTACTTCAGCCAAGTATTTAGCGATTCAAAGATTGTTATAGACTGTGTAAATGGGCTAAATTCTTTACAATCTTTGAGTTTTTACTGTTGGTTGAGAAGGATCGAGAATCTTAAAAGGTGGTTTCACGCTACTTCCTTCAAACACATTTACAGGGTATTCAACTCTAATGTTGATTTTCTCTCAAAGATCTCAATTGGGGATATGATTGGTTTTCTCCATTATTCAGAGTATGTGGATGGAGTTATGATAGATGACAGGTGTTATACCTACATCTAATTTATGTTCAATGGGTTAGTTGTCAAGCAGTTCTTGCTTTTTTGTATTTTGAGCCTAGGAGGATTTAGTCTATTTGATAGTTTTAAAATGCTCATGTTTTGATGAGATTGAAGGGTTATTGAAGAGTCTTATGTTATTATTAGTAGATTATAAACAATTTGTTATAGCAGTTTGTATTCAGATATATATGGAGATACACAATCTTGTTACTATTTAATTTTGATTCTCAAGAAATAACAAATCACATATTTTTTTTTCTTCTTAAAAATTAACATTAACATATTGTAAATTAAAAAAAATCAATACAATGCATTAAAAACAATAAAACACCTTTTTCTATATAAGTGAATTTGAAAAAACACATTTAAAATACATGTTATAAATTAAAAAAAAATCAATACAATGCATTGAGAACAATGAAACACCTTTTCTATGTAAGTGAAGAGGAGAGGGGCTCTGGTTAGGGTTTGAGAGTCATTTTCGAAACTTGTGTATGGCGGCTAGGGCTTCTTCCCTAGCCGCCTTCCTCCTTTTTTTGATTTCGATGGTTTTTCTAGCTCTTTGCTCGACGACCAGTTCATGGAATGTTCCTTTTGGTTCATCTTCGACGGTTGCGGCGATGGCAGTGTTGTATGGAGCTCCTGTGGTTTTGGCTTCGCATGTGAGCAGAATACTCACGGCTTGGTTTTCTAGGCTCAGCCTCTCTTTGGTTTTCCCCTGCGTTGGGTATCTGTGGAACTCAAGCGGTTGTCGAGGCAGAGCTTGTACGCATCCTGCTCTGGATCCATGGATGCTCGGGCATTAGTGACTAGAGTCGATTTTGATGAGACACACTGGCTGGAGGATGTTTGGCTCCCGAAAGGTGCAGTGGTGCTTGCAACGTTCCTGTGTTGTCTCTCCCTCTCATGGCTATGGTGAACGGTAGGAGATTGGGCTTTTTGGCGAGGTTTGGCATAGGCAGTGTTTGTGTGGTGTCTTCTGGTGCCATGTATGCATGTACAAAACTATGGGAGTAGGTCCTTTGCTTCTGCGGCTAGGGTTTCAATCCTAGCCGCCCACTTTTGTTGTGGGGCTTTTTCTCTGTATTTGTTGGCTAGGGTTCCAACCCTAGCCGCTATGATTGCGTTTTTATCTGCTCTTTTGGAGTAGTTTGATCATTGCCCCTGCGCTACTTTGGCAGAGTGCTTGTGTATTGGTTGCTTAGGTTGTTGAACACTGATAGTGGTATTTTGTCTTTGGCCGAGAGACTCGTTGCTCAGGTTATTGAGCTTTGTTTGTAGATTAGTGAATTTGAAAAAATTACAATACATTAAGAACAATGAAACTCCTTATGTAGATAAGTGAATTTGAAAAAACACATTCAAAACACAAATTCAAACATACCCACAATTTAAAAAAACACATTTAAAATACATGTTATAAATTAAAAAAAAATCAGAATAACAAAGCACATTTTCTACCTAAATGAATTTAAAAAAACACATTCAAAATACACATCTTGTAAATTAAAAAAAAATTACAATTAATGTAACACCTTTTGTAGATAAGTGAATTTGAAAACACACATTCAAAAATACTCTCGACTCCACGACCCACAAAATCCTTAGCTACGATACCAAGTTTTTCTAAAATAACGATACCATGTTTTTCTAAAATAATTTTTCCTCCATGTTGAACATTGATAGTGGTATCTTGTCTTTGGCTGAGAGACTTGTTGCTTAGGTTACTAAGCTCTGTTTGTGAGTATTGTGCTCTAATTGTAGGTGTTGAGCACTATCTGTGTCTATAAGTATTGACTGGATATAATACTTAGTATCATAGATGTAGATCTTGTTACCT
>Ga0233351_1000026_pt1 | contig 11006 bp, 7 predicted proteins | sample GEONDECOMP309_FD_181716 | JGI IMG/M metagenome (GOLD analysis project Ga0233351, IMG submission 181716) | Leaf litter microbial communities from Shasta-Trinity National Forest, California, United States - GEON-DECOMP-309 | ecosystem: Environmental > Terrestrial > Plant litter > Unclassified...
AAATATATATATATATATATATACATGCTTGTTTCCCTTTTTATTTTTTAGCAAGCATTGTGGAAGACGGGAAGCTAGGAAAGGAAAGGGGATTGGTGCAAGATATGTGACAAAGACAAGTCGAGTGACACTAGTTGAAAGGGCATGACATAATTAATGCATCGATTTGGGTAGTGGATTGACTCAGTTGCGCTTACCCCTTTGTAACCATCTTAACAATAATAATATTAAAACCTCATTATGTATTATGGTAATATTAAAAAACTCGTTATAAAATACAACTTAAGGCCACTTTTTTTCTATATAGTGTTATATGTATATAATGTCAATTTTATTTTTTTCAATATATTGTTATATCTACGTAACACTACCTAATTCTCGAAAGTTTGCACTTTTGACTTATTGTTAGTTTTAAATCCTTTCAATGCATTTTTAAAAAATACTTAGGATACTTTAATTTTAAGAAATTGTGGTTTTATTTATGAATTAAATGGTCAATCATGTAAAATATTGATGGTAAAATATTTTAGATGATTATGAACTCAGGAAAAAGCTATAACGCGTAGCTTATTTGAACAACATACTGATAGAAAATTTGGGATGAAAAGCATGGTAAACTATGGCAGGTGAAGGCCGAAAAGGCGGTTCCTAGTGCTGATGCAATTCATGATCTTAATTTTATGGATGAAGGAATAGTGGAGGACAAGTAGTTATTATATGAGGTGCAAGCGCAGATGAAATACGACCCTAATGTCCTCTGAGAGTACTATGAAAGGATTAATACATGTATGGGCATTGATCCTTTAAAACCACTTTTCTTTACTCCATCTTTTTAATTGAACATGCGCTTAGAATGAATATTCGTGATCTCGGGGAGTCGTGGAAATCGAGAGGGTTATTACTAGGGTGGAAGGTAAACTTTTTCCTCTTTAAGCATGTTTGGGTGATTTGTTCCAGTATTGGTATTTCTCTTTGCTTTATTGAATTATAGATGAATCTATGTTTTGTAAATATTTATGTCATGTACGAGAAGCGAGAATTGTTTTGGAACAACCTGTTGTCTAAACACTTCTTAGAGAAGAATAATATTATAATGGGTGGGGATTTGAACTTTTCTTTGGGAAAATATGAGATTTGGGGTCCAACTGATCGAGTGGATAATTTATTTGATTTTTGTGCCATGAAAATGTTTGAGCATGGACTACTGGATATTGAACCTTCAAAATTGTTTCCTACTTGGTCTAACAAAAGGGTGGGTCATGACAAAATTTGCAAAAGATTAGCCTACATTTCTTGTCTCTGAAGATCTGATGGATAAGCACTTTAGATTTTGTCAATCGGTGGGCCAAGCTGGAGTCTTAGATCATTATCCGATGATGCTACAAATAAATAAAGGTGAACAAAAGTCGCATTGTTCGTTCAAGAGTCTCATGCAAATTGGTTAAAAGATGAGTGTTTTGTATCTATGTTGAAGGATATGTGGAATGTCTATGAGGAAAATTCTCTGCTTTATCCCTCTGTTCATTTTGCTCGGGATTTGAAAATGATCAAGGATACTTGACGCTTGATGAATATTCAAGCTTTATTACTGCAACTTTTTGGTCAAACGTATTTGAAGGGTGACTTCTTAAATGAAGGACTTAATAAAGGAGGGGATTGGGGACCAAATTATTGTTTTTTGAGCGATGGATCATGCTGATAGTATGATGCATCTCAAGAAGTTTATGATTCTTTTATATGGAAAAAGATTCATAATCAATAAAAGTAATAGAAACTCATTATATCCTATTTATGACCAATTTAACAACATCCTCAAGGATATTTCTTAAACATCATCCAACATGATTATATTGGATGCTTCAAACTCTAAACCTCTATACCTATTGAAGTTACTCAAAGAAATTATTAATCGTTTCCCAAAATGCTTGACAGTATTGACTCTAGCGTTTATGTGGTTCAATTTATATTTCATTAAGTTTTCATGATTACACTCTCTCTAACTTCAAAAGTCATATAGAAATATAATATAATGTGATTCCTCTAAGAATCGTTACATTATTAATGATAAAGTGTAGGACTTCCTATAATGCCTTTTTTAATATCTTGTTTAATATTGGATTGCCATCTATCTACTCATAACATTCCACCAAGTAAACAATGTTATATTGTATTAGAACGAGTAGTAGTTAATCTTGAAGCCAATGAAACCTTGATAAGTTATGAATGGTCCTCATGGATACAAAAGAGTTATTACAGCATGGAGAGCTCCTATGTAGTTTTCAATGCCATGGTGATATCGACACAATCCATCTCATACCTATGGATGAAATCCATGTTAAACCATTTCCCACACTAACAAACTTGAACTTTTCAAGAAATATATATACATGCTAATTTCCCTTTTTATTTTTTGGCAAGCATTGTGGAAGACGGGTAGCTAGGAAATGAAAGGGGATTAGTGCAAGATATGTGACAAATAGAAGTCAAGTGACACTAGTTGAAATGAAATGACACAATTAATGCATCGAGTTCGGTAGTGGATTGAATCAGTTGTCCCTACCCCTTTGTAACCATCTTAACAATAAAAATATTAAAAACTCATTATGTATAAGAACCAGTGTAGGACAAAGAAAATGGGTTACTTGTGCTACCCATAGTGCTAATTTTATTTGGTATTATTGAGCTCCTCTTGTTGTTGAGTCCCTTTTGTAATAAAGGTTGTGGGATGTCGATATAAATCCAAATGTGTTTATGGAGAACGTCTTATGAGCTCCACTAATTTGTGAATGTCCTTTTGGTCGTATTTTGAATATTGTTAATGAAAAAGGATTATTTGGGCCCCCCTTTAAACAAATTTTATTTGTAATATCTAGGCATGTTGAATATGGTTTACTATCTCTATATGGATTTTGCTATAGTTTGGTTGCAATAATTTATGCTTTGCATGTATTGCATATTGTTTATTCCCATATAGCACTAATATTTGCATGTTAAACTAACGACATGACTAAACTTGCATCTGTTATCTAGGATTTCTCCCCATCCCTCTCTAGTCTTGGATATGTTGTAGGCGAGACTCTCTTCCTTCATGGGGGATTGAAAATTCTAGAACATCTAAGCCGTAGTATACTTGTCTTCACCCTTGCATGAGAACCATGGCCTCTCAAAATTCTAGAACATCTAAGCTATAGTGGAATTTCGAAATTGGTTGTTCAAGATCATCAGAAACCTTTGTCTCCAAGTTCGAGCTCTACATTTCTGTGAAAATAAAGCTTGAGCTCTACAAGATTTTTCTCTCAAAAGGAATCCCTTACTTTTTCCTCTTTACTTTTTGTTTTTAAAGCTTTCCTTTTTCACTTAAATTGAATTAATGAATATTTACCCCTTTTTATTTCGAAATTTTCATAACGGCTCGTAATCGCTTTACAAAAATAATTTTACATTTATAATTTAAAAGAGAGTTTACTATCTTATGTTTCCTTTCTTTTTCCTAGAATTAAACACACTTTTGTACCGTGATGACATTTATGGGCAAAGTTTGATCCCGTTTAAAAGTTTTTTCTCGCTCGAGCGAGAAGGAGTTAGATGGCTAGCAGAGTAATGCGGAGGGCTCACTCGGAAGGGGAAGTTATACCTTGTGTCTTGGAAGAGGAGACAACAACCTTATTTATGTCCTTACCCAATCATTGAATACTGAGTTAGAGGGTTGTTAGAGTTCCCTCATGCAAGAATGGAGGCATGGAGGAATGTTCATCTATTATAGGGTCGGAATAAGTGTTGGTCTTAGGAAGTTTGTCTTTCCCACTTGGTCCTGCAATCCCAAAACCTATGATTCATTCAAAGATATAGATTCCATTTGATTCACGCAAAAGGTTCATGTGTGGGTCTATCGAAGGAGAGTCCATTGACGAGTGTTTAAAATTCATGTCTGTGTGTTGTCCAACGGAGTAATCCAAGTGCCTCATTCGGAAGGGGACATTACACCTTGTGTCTTGGGAGAGGGAACACCAACCTTATTTATGGATGTACCCAATCATTGAGTACCAAGTCAGAAGGTTATTAGAGTTCCCTTGTGCGGTAATGGAAGCATGGAGGAACGTTCATGTATGATAGGGTCGGACTGAGCTTTGGCCTTGGGAAGTCTATCTTTCCCATTTTGTCATGCAATCCCAATACCTATAATTCATTCAAAGATCTAGATTTCATTCGATTCATGAAAAATGTTCATGCATTGGTCTACCGAAGGAGAGTCCATTGACAAGTTTTTAAAATTCCTATTTGTGTATGCTAAGACAATTCCTAGTAGTCATCAAGCCAACAAATCCAGGTGTGAGGTATATCACATGTTCGTCATCTTGCCGAGAAAAATGTATATGTTGTCTCTAGTTTCAATAAAATCGTTTTTAAAGAGCCAAATGATTTTCATGGCCATGAGTGGACATACTTTGAATTTTTTTGTCTTCCAAACTAAAGGGGTGATCCTACTTGGAATCACTTTGGTAAACAATCCTTCCATATATGCCCCACCTTATGATGAGGGTCACAAGATCTAGATTCCAAACTAGGGTTGAGTCGAGGTAACAGTGACAAAACAAATTTGGCATTTACAGTAATAGCAAGTTTAGAAGTTTAGAGTAAGAGTGAGGGCCCAAGTTTTGAGTTTCAAATTTTAGAGTAACAGTGAGGGTGTGGTTTTTAAGTTTAGAGGTGGTAGTGATTATAGGGGTTAGTAGTTAGGTGTAATAATGATTACAGAATATGATTTATGAGGGTTATAATATTCAATGATTCAGGATTGAATATGGTTTCATAGGGGTTAAAGGTGATATACTATAGACAAAACAAATATTATTTAGTTTATAAAGGTTAGGATGTATAGATGGAGAGGGCTATACGTTAGAGTTAGTGTGGATTCAGGTATATGGGGATTAAGTATTAAGGGATATAATAATTATAATATTTAAGCGTTAGTTATGAAAGGTCATGGGTCAAGTAATAGGGGTTATAGAGGTTAACATTTTTAAGGATTATAAAAACTAGGTATTAAGAGTTAAGAGCATTAAGTGTTAAAGGTTAATGAAACTTGTAATTATTAGTAGTTATAAGTATAAGAAATCTAGGAGTTTTACTTTATAGTTGATATGAGTTGAAATGATTAGGGTTTAAGTATTATTATTATTATTAATGCTAGACGCTTAAAATTGCACATTACCAGGGATATGCTATCAATAAAGTATAACTGTTATAGATGTTAGGATATAAATTATGGCTTATTTAAGTTAGGTCTTACAAGAGCTAATGGGCAGAGGTGTTAAGGGTGATAAAGATAATAGGATTTTTAAGGTATTCAGGTTTGAGGTTTAAGGGTTAGAGTAATCGACAATAAAGGATATAAAGTTTATACGTGTTAGGGATTATGCGATGAGGGGTTGTATGTAGGGGTTATATAGGTTAAGTGATATGTACATGTTAGGATTTAGGGGTTATAAGGTAAGGGGTGTATGGTTTTTAAGTAACATAGTTTATAGGGTTCATATCAATTACTGATAATTGTTTAGAGAAAATAGGTATTAGTTATTATGAGGGTTATATAGGCTACATGTGATAGTGTTTCCATGTTTGGTGTCAAATTGTTTAGAAGTTATAAGTGCTACTTATTAATGGTTATAGAGTTTTTGGGTGATAGGTTATGGGTGATTGAGGGGTTATAAGGATAACTTGTTATAGGTTATGGGATATATCGTTTATTACTTATATTTTTTAATGATTATGGTTTGTAAGTATTGGGGGTTATATTACTTTGGGGATAAGGTTTATAGTTGAGAGAGTTTATGGTTATGGATTATAGAGACTACTGGTGGTATCAAGGATTATTATGTTTCAGGGGTTATGGGGATGAATGATCATGTTTAGAGTTCAAGATCCTACCAAATGGCATGCGTGTGCTTGTGCTCCTTCCTGTGAATGTGTGCTAGCTCATGCAAGAACAATTGGGGACAAGTGCAAGTCTTGGGTGAATCATGGAATAGATAGCCCACACTTGTTACTAGCCAAAGAGAAACCATATTGTACGGAGTTAATGTATCCATCATAGTGCTAAATTTAGTTGTTTTAGCCTCATTGTGATAAGAGGAGGCTTAGTTAAAAATAAGTATTTAGAAGGTTTGTCCCTCTTACTAAGCTAAAGGAATTGGGGAGGAATTTGAGTGCCTTTTGACTTTCTGATGTTGATCATCTTGGCATGTGTCCGAGGCTATTTGCATGATTTCGAAGGTCATCATAAAAATGGATGGTATAGAATGTCCTTTTATTAGTAGGTGGTCTCATGAAGCGTCAGCCTTGTTTCTCTAAGTGGATTACAAATATAACTTAATATTATGTGTTAGTTATGTAGAGTGAAAAAGTGTTAAATATGTGCATCACACTCCGGGAAAGGATAAATTTTAAGGTTGAAAGAATAAATGAGGAATATTTACTACCCATAAACCAAGAGGCATATGCACCTAGATGGTTCCATAAGACCTAGGATATTTGTTTGATTGACACACATGGCTCAACATGCCAAGTCACCGCATTTCAACGCTATGAGAATGTGAGAGAAGCCATGGGACCCACTTTGAAAAGGTGACACATAACACTCATGCGATGTTGCAAAGTAGTCCATATGGGTTATTAGGTAGTGCCTAATGGTTAGATTAAGTAATTAGGATTAAATGGCGCAAAGAAATCCTATTTTCAAAGATAGAGTCCAAGGTTATAGGTATTCATCTGGGAAATACTAACCTTACGTTCTTTACATCCTAAAGTTTGTAGGCCTGAAGGCTAGATGTATATTAGGTTTATGTTATTGATAAATATAGTGGTTATCATGTACATAATAGATAGGAAAGCATGTCGACCATATTCATATCGTGGTTGTTAAGGAAGACGAAGTTGAAGGGTGGTTTCTAGGGCCTGTTGAATGCCCTTAATAATGTGAATTGTATGCTCATGTTGGGCTCTATAACACTAAAATACCCAACATAATGCTCGTCTACTCCTTCGTCTTCCTCCAGAGATATTACACTCTTGTATGCGATGGAGTTCGATATGGAAACATGAACTAATTTAGGGTATAATTCCACTGTGAGGTCGAGGTAGTTCAGCTACGCATAATGACGTGAACTGGGTGATGAACATAAAATATTATTTAACATTTTGATTATTATGACGAATTCAATGGTGTAGGCCTATATTATATATGGGTGCTTGGATCAGGCACCTTGTTGTGCTAAGCATGCTTGAAAATCTACATAATCTAGTATTTATAAACAAGTATATTGTCTTGAAACATTTGTTCGCTCATTCACTAGAAATTGTGTAAGTGCAACTCATCATGTAATTACTTATAGTTTCTGGACGGTTATTTTTAAACTCATTTGATTTGGATGTCTTTTATAATTTAGGTTTAAGGAGTACAAATATGGAAAACATATCAGCTATTATAGATGCCCCAACCTAAGCTATAGTGGAACCTCCAACGTTTTTATTTTGCCGTGCCATGCAGCGTCAAGTCACCCACTTTATCCGTGCTTCCTCATTATCTAGTTAGCACAAGTTGGCGCCCTTACCAGTCCCTTCTATCCATGAGAATCTATTTCCATTGATTTTTTTTCCCATTACATTTACGAAGCATGATTCTATTTTGGTAGTGGCGTGTCATTTCTCCAAAATAGCCCTTTTTATTCCATGCACAAAGCCAATTTATGCAGCACAAACAAGTTAGTTTTTCTTTTCCCATGTGTGGACACATTTGGCCTCGTGGTTTGATAGAATGTACATTGTTGCTGAATTTTATAACTAACATGTGATCTTGATTTAACATGAATATCTATTAAGTTGTTTTAGCTAGTCATCGACTTCAGGAATCCAATACTTTTAGCATAGGTATTGCCACCTTATGGAAGATATCCATCTTGCAAGTAAATTTATGACCCTTGTCCTAGCAAAATCCCCCCTTGGTTTTCCTTTCAAACTCTCATATTTCAGATCCTTGGTCTGCTTTTGTTGTTGAATACTCAATAACGATCAAGAAACAAACTCTTCAAACTGTTCCAACTCATTTACAGTAGGATTTGAAAGCCAAAGTGGGCATTCTCTATCATGCTGACATACAACAAAGGAATCAACATTTTGAACTAGTTCTTATTCAAACAAACCCAATTTTTTAATATAAGGATGATTCCTATCAATTATCAATGCATGAGCAAGTCACTGAAATGAAATGATGTCCAAATTAATATATTAACATATAATGAATTTATTTCCAAATTAATATATAGTTAATACAATTTTTTAGTATAATGAATATTAATATATAGTTAATACAATAAGATGGCTGCAACGTTAACATTATCATATAAGATGATGTTGAAGTTGTATAATCATGGCAGTGATATCGTCATTGGAACGTCTAGAAACTGCTAGCTCTAGAAGCTTTTGGCTAGCAGCAAGAGGACCTCCGCTTTCAAGTCCTACGCAGAAAGGCCTGGCAATATCCACTGCCTCCTGACTAGTCAGCACATCCCAGAGCCCATCTGTTGCCAGAATCAAGAACTCAAAGTCACCAGAGGTAATGTCAATAATTGTGGTGTCTGGTTCTGGTGTTATCAATTCTTTATATTCGGAATCACCTATTCCCCTGGATACAACCAGCCTTCCATTGACTCTCAGAAATCCACCAGATTTCACGACAAGTCCCCCGTTCTTATATATGCGTTCTTGCTCGTCCTCCCTTTCAGCTTTATGATCACATGTAAGTGCTTGGGCTTCACCACCACGTCTGCTAATAACTGCTCGAGAATCTCCAGCGTTGGAAACCACTAACTTACCAGCTATAATGAGAGCAGTCACACAAGTAGTACCGCTGGAAACCCCCTGCGCCACAAACTCTTCATCTGTTCTCAAGTACCCGGCTCTCACTGCCTGCTCAAGATTCTTGTGGTTAAGAAGATTACTTTTGCTAATAATAATATGGTCATCATCTTCCATTGCCAGAACAAGAGCTTTCACAATATTGTTTCCAATATTTTGAGCAGCAAAATGTGCAGCTGCGTGACCGCCATGACCATCAAATACACCGAAAAATTGGACATCCTCGGCGTCAAACTCGTGTTCGTGTTCGTGTTCCTGTTCCTGTTCCTGAAGAACGTTGATAGTCATTGTCATGACCTTGTGTGTGTCCTCCATGGATTTTTTTTTCCCTTTCCCCTTTCTGCATGAAACTGCATAACCAGAGCCTTTAAAGTAATGGGGAGTCCCCGGCCGGCGCAGGCGCTCGCTGAAGGGCTCGCTGAAGAGATCGGGGGACGGCACCTCCACCCGCAAGTGAGAAAATCCGATGCCATAGCCTATGCCATCAGCCAGATCATTCTCATTCTCATTTTCTGGTTCTGGTTCTGGTTTCTTCTCATCAAGAATTCTTAAAGTCATGGTACGCATCTTGGAAACAATGTCAACAACTATATCAGGACTTGGACTCGTAGCATTAGCATTTGCAGTTGTACTGTTCCTCCTGGTGGGAGTGAAAGCGTACCGTTGCGTTAGTGTGTCTTCCTCATAATCACAGTTACCCTCAAGTTGTGAAGTGGATGAGGTGAAGCTCAATGCAGCATCAGCATTGTGAGAATTAGAGGATAGCAGCAGCTGGGACCCCGACCCCGGGGTTGAAGCTGGACAGCTAGGAGAGCTGGGTATTGTAATTAACAGTGGGGACGTACCAGAAAATAGTATGTCAGGAGACCTCCCAGCTGGAGATGGAGTTGGAGTTGGAGGAGCGAATGCAGCTGATATCGGAGCTGGCTTGAATGGAGTTAGAGGACGGAATAAGAATGAAGCTGGTGACTTCGATGGAGTTGACGCAGCAGAGAGTAATCTTAATCTTCTTGGACATGGAGTTGGAGTTGGAGTTGAGGACTTTATTGGAGTTGAATATTGAGAAGACAATGTTGTAATTTTCTCATGGTGAGAAATGGATTCGTCCTTGGAGGACGGAGGATTAGAACTAGACGCCATTGATAAACTTCAAAATCTGAACTCTGAACTCTGAACTCTGATATGATATGATAGGGGTGCTCTTCAGCCTATAAACTGAACTATGAACTCGGATATGATAGGGTGCTTTTCAGCTTTTTTTTTCTTTCCACAACTGTAGTCTTTTTCACAAGCAGAGCAGAGCAGTTCAATGAAACCAATATGAACAATTCTGTATTCCTCTCCTCTCTCTGGCTCGCTCCTAAATATACTCTTCTTTCCATCTCTTTCAAACGACGCCACTCGTTTTACACATCGCATCCTCCCAATTCGTTTATATTTTTAACGATTATTATTCAGATTTTATATTATTTTTAATATTATAAAATACAATTGAACGCCACTTATAGTGTTATATGTATATAATATCAATTATATTTTTTCAATATATTGTTATATGTAGGTAACACTAGCTGATTCTGGAAAGTTTGCACTTTTCACTTATTGTTATTTTAAAATATTTTCAATGCATTTTTAAAAAAATACTTAGGATACTTCATTTTAAAGAAATTGCGGTTTTCTTCATGAATTAAATGCTCAATCATGTAAAATATTGATAGTCAACATCCTCAAGCATATTTCTTAAACATCATCTACCATGATTATATTGGATGCTTCAAACTCTAAACCTCCATACCTATTGAAGTTACTCAAATAAATTGCTAATCCTTTCCCAAAAGGTTCGACAATATTGACTCTCGTCTTTATGTGGCTCAATTTATATTTCGTTAAGCTTCCATGATTACATTCTCTCTAACTTCAACATTTATATAGAAGTATAATATAATGTGATTCCTCTAAGAATCATTACATTATTAAGGATAAAGTATAGGAGTTCCTATAAGGATTTTTTTTAATACGGATCGTCATCTATCTACTCATAACATTCTACCAAGAAAACAATGTTATATTGTATTATAATTAGTAGTTATACC
>Ga0233351_1000027_pt1 | contig 10713 bp, 6 predicted proteins | sample GEONDECOMP309_FD_181716 | JGI IMG/M metagenome (GOLD analysis project Ga0233351, IMG submission 181716) | Leaf litter microbial communities from Shasta-Trinity National Forest, California, United States - GEON-DECOMP-309 | ecosystem: Environmental > Terrestrial > Plant litter > Unclassified...
AGATACCATGTGTATGGAAAGACCGTCCATCGAAAGCAGTAAGTAAAGTGGTTGATGGGACCAGCTCTGGGGATCCTAGAGCTTTCCAGCATGCCAGGGACATGACACAAGTAGAGGCTCCCTCGTCCACAACAGCGCGTCCAATGGTCTTACCACCATGGACAACATCTATGGATAGGGCTACATGGTAAGGAAGGTGAATTTTGACATTAGACAAACAAAGCTTCGCCGTGAGACCTGAAGAGTCCATACTACCTAGAGCCGCTAAAAGGGCATCCCGCTGGGCGGGACAACTCTGAAGCACCTCCAAAGCAGACATTGCACATGGGGTTTGAGCTAGATCTTCAACTACTGAGTAGTTGGAAGCAGCCCTATTGGGATTATGCAAAGCCTTCTTAAAGACACCTTTGGGTATCTTTGGCATTATTTCCAATGGTTTCTCTATAGTAAGAGGATTAGAAGATTCAGCAACAGCTTTACCCTTCTCCTCGGTCTCTTTCTCCTTCTCATAATTCTTGTTCCTGGTTTGCAGCAAAGTAGAGGATCTAACCATGTTGATATAATTAGGGTCAGAGGCAGTTGAACTGCCCCCTGCTACAGTAGAAGCTGACGCAGAATTCTGTCCTTGGGGAAATGGATCCTTCAGGACAGCCGTTGGTTGGGTTTTCAACAGCTTCTGAGCTTGTTCCATGAGGGGACAAAGGTGGGTCAAATGGTCTCCCTGGCACAACTTACAAGGAAACTTGACTTTCTTTTTATCTTTCTTGCCCCCATCAGCATTGTTTGCGGGCTTGGGCTTGTTTTGGTTTTGGTTTCCCTCTCCTTTCTTGCCCTTCTTCTTCTTACCGCCGGACTGCTGATTGCCCTTTTGAGAAGATTGAGCAAATACATTTGCATTTTGGGGAGAGGGGGCAGCCTTTGCTGCCTCCGCCGTAGACTGCTTGACAGACAATTGTTGAATTTGTTTTGTCAAAGACTCTACAGTGGGAGAAGTAACGGACCCAACCACACCATCGGCATGGGGTCCAGGCTTAGGTTTCCCGGCCTCATGAGAAGGCCTAGGTGCCTCAGGGATAATCTCGTATAAGATCCCAGACTGTGAGTAGATCAAGTCTAACTGCTGGGCCCTGAGTATGGCTTCTTCCTCGCTAGTCACTCCTGATGTAGAAACATCCTTAGATATATAGGGTAATAAAGATTTAAGGAACCATTCTAGTAAAAACTCAGGAGGGATGGTAGCTTTAATAAGGCTCTTTCGCCTCCTCCACTCTTGGATATGATCCGAGATGTGGGTTGCCTTATTTTGTCTAAAGGTAGACAACAAGTCCGTTCCGAAATCGTAACGAACTGGAAGCTGAAAGTGGCTAAGGAAAGCCGTAGCCAAATCCCAGAAGCTGCTAAAAGCAGCAGGAGGCAGCTCAATGTACCATTTTGCCGCAGTGCCAGTTAATGTCCTCTGGAATAGCCTAAGTCTCACTGAATCTTCATTCAATGAGTTGGAAGAACACCAAAGATGAAAGGTGGTGGCATGTGCCCCAGGATCTTCACCAGCTTTCCCTTCGAATTTTGGGATGTCCGAAGGTAGCTTGGTAGGAACAGGTGGCCACAAAGGGTTATGCCTCACCGGATCGTTCATCAATTTCGATAAATCTGGCAAGTTCAAAGTTGCCAGGAAAGGAAGCTTTGGCCTAACCGGTGTAGTAGATGTACTAGCTTGGGTATTAGAGGGGCTTGCCCCCACATTCCCATAAGTAAAAGCGGGGTTGCCCCCAGACACCGGTTGTGGAGTGATTATGTTGCTTTGGAAAGGGTTCCATCCATAGGCCACCGGATTTTGGGTAGGGGGTGCAGTATAAGTAGGTCGGCCCATCCCCATAGAAGCTGGGGTCTGAAAGACTGGAGCTGGTATCCCTCCACTAAACAAAGAGAAGGGAGAGCTCGAATATGGGGTCGAAATAGGTGTTTGGAAGCTTTGCCCATAAGAGGTGTTGGCTCCAAACTGCACTCCTGCATAAGAAGGAGGTGGACCTATGTATGGATTGGATGGGGGTATGTGCCCCCCATTCCAAGGGAATCCTTGAACAAAGGACGAGGATCCCACCGGACTACTGTGGGTAGGGTAAGGGAAAGAAGAAGGTATTGTAGGTATACTGGGAATCCCAGTAGCCATATCACTAGACATACTTCCAATGTTCGAGTAAACAGGTGGTTGGACCACCCTGCTTGCTGGAGTTAGGGGTGTGGAAGGTAAATTAGGTCTAGGGGTACTAACCGGGGGAGGTAGTACCCCTTCAACCGGAAGGGTTGAAGTGAAAACAAATGTAGCTTCTCCTTCAGAAGACATAGTTCTACCTACAGGTACACCTAGTACTGGTGAACTAAAAGGTCTAACCTGCACGATCACAGGATCGTTCAAATCAGTCAAGGGGGAATTATAATGTCTTGCAAGCTCGTCAGCTTGCAGCTCTTCTATCTCAACTGTATCTAAATCAAAGCGGTTAGCTATTAACTCAGGTTCACCAAGAACCTCACTAGTTCCTACCGGTTCAAAAGAACCACCTGTGCTTAGTCTCCGCCTTTGAGGTAAAGGTGGAGGTTCCAGTGGTGTAAGAGGAGGAAGGTTTCTCAACCTTCTTGACCTTCTAATCTCTTGGTCCTCCAGAATTAAGACTCAAATAAACCACACCCTAAGGTCAGACTAATCACAAGCAAAATCACAGAGCATACACTAAAAGATCCTAAGTCTCAAGCAATCAGAACAGGCTATAAAGATATACCTTCCAGAAGAAGGCTGATGAACAGTTACTTGGCGTCCTTGAGGGGTTCTCAGGCACAAGCAGAGGAATCACCCAACCGCCCTCCTGCACTTTCCGCAAGGGTTACCTTCCAAGTCCGTCCAAGGTGAACCAGAAATAACCTTCCGGTTTACCTGTGTATGAGCCCTAAAAGACAAGAGACTAAGGCTACCTTGACAATACCTACTGTCTGGGGGGACAGTCGCGAGCCGGACTCGTACGCATGAGCAGGGTAGCTGAGCCCGAAATTCTGCCTAGACAGAATCCTCAGATGCGTAAAAGTCCTGGGTTACGTTTTGACAAGGATTCGGGGGGTTATCCCCTCTGTCCAAGCCTCCACGCGGCCTCGTGCTTAACTCCCTTTTGAGAGGAGCTTCCCAGATACAGCGGTAGAACCAAGGGTTTACCTAATGAATGGCCGTCTACGTTTGAGTTTATAGTTTGTGGGAAGTTTACACTCCCTAGCCCACAAACCTAGCCTAAGCTAGTAGGTGGAAGGCCCTAAAAATAAAAACTTACTAATAGATTTTAAATTTAAGCGTTAATTTTAAGGGCTTTTCTTTACTCAAAGGAGGCGGTAGTGATGGACTGTGTGGTATTTTTGACTCAGCAGAAAACAAATGAAATAAAAGTGCATCTAAAGCAAACTAATTACTGTAAAAATAAACTTCTTTTCATTTTTCAAATATATATGATGAACTATCAGCAACTAACAAGAGAAACTAGCCTATGTTTTTGTATTTTTTGAGATATGTATTTCTTAAACTGAAATAAACACTATTCTAATGCAAAATTCACAATGCAGAAGATTATTTATGTTTTATTTTTCATTTAAAAAACGCTCAAAAAGTACTATGCATGTATAAATGCAATGCTTGGGTAGACTTGGCTTTTATAAACTGTATAAAGGACACAAACAGAAACTAAAAGGCAAACAGACCCTAAAAACCAGCAAAAGAAGCAGGCCAGGACCTCAATTTGGGTGCAAACAATGACCTAACAATCACTGCAGACTTTCAACAAGGCAAGCACAGACCAAAAACTGATAGACAGTAGACTGGACAAACAGAGTCTAAGACCCTGATCACTGATCTAGACTCAAGCACTCAACCAATAACCCAAACAGGCCAGACAGTTTCAAAAATGCAGACAGTAAATAACACAAGTAAAAGGAACCCAAGGGCTTCGAAAAGCACTTAACCGTGATCACCTGAAACACTCAGACAACTATGCAACACTCTTAAAGAAAGCCACCACAGAAGACAGGATTCAAAGCATGTCAAAGAACAAGCAAACTCTAACACCAAAAATCACAGTCTACAGGGGTATGCGCGACTGTCTATAAGGGCAACCCGCGCATGCAACTTAGTATGCGCGACTGTCTATAAAGGCAACCCGCGCATGTAACTTAGTATGCGCGACTGTCAATAAAGGCAACCCGCGCATAAGTGTCAAACTATCTCAAAAACAGAGAAGGACTAAGGCTTTCAAATGCTGTAAGTATGCAAGAAGGCAGGTTAAAAGATCACAGACTAGACTTCGAGCAATTGCTGGCCAGGAAAACAGAAAAAGACCTAAAGCAGACTTGGCTTCCCCAGCGGAGTCGCCAGTTCTGTTGTAATGGATAATTCACCTAATAACCTAGGTCTGGGGGTTACCAACATACTAGACCTTGCAGACAGTTTGATTATAAAAGTACAAATAGGAAATAGGGAAGTAGCAGGAACTTACTTGTAATAAACGAAGGTTGATCCAAGCTGATTCCTTCCTCTTTGTTCCACTCTTATAATCTCCAGGATAATTCCTCCTTCAACCTGTTAACAAAAGGTTCTTCCAATATACAATATGATTCATATATAAAGATGCAGGTTAGGTAAATCACATATTATAATGAAATATAAATCTTTACCAAACTACAACACATGAAACACAATATGGAAGAAGTAATCTGCTTTATTAACAATAAAAGAGGGAGTTTAGGTTACAACCCAATGCCTGAACAAGGGACTCCTCTGTCACCAAAGGACTCTGAGTTTCTCTGCTCCAAAGGTTCTGTAGTAAATCCACCAGCATAACTTTGCTCTCCAAGTATATCTATCAAACCCCTCCCCAAGGCCTCTATTTATATAGGTGAAATGAGGCAGTTCTCGAAGGTTAGGGAGGTTGCAGCAGTTAATGGGATTAAGATAAATAAGATAACTAATCTTCCATTAACGCGTGCTTTTAAAAATTAATTTTGAGGGAGATATGCGCGGGTCTGTAGTAAGGCAACCCGCGCATCATGCGCGACTTTGTATAAGGACAACCCGCGCATAGATCTATGCGCGACTTGCTGAACTTGACACCCGCGCATATGCGCGACATGCTAATAGGGAGAGTCGCGCATACATCTCAACTCTCAAAATAGCAAAGTAACCAGCTGGATAAAAAGGGAATGTCTTTCATCATCAACCAAGGTATAATGAAACTGGGCAAACCTCAATCCATAAGTGTCCTTTTGTGTGCCGACCTGAGGGATGTCAGCACTCGGACGGAGAGGTGCCAATCAGCTGTATAACAGATGCCCCCTAATGTGTGAGGTCAGAGGGGAACGATGGCCGAAATACATTATAATACTAACTCTGGAGAGAACTCAGAAGTCCAGTGGAGCAGAAGGAGTACCTGAAACCAATACATAATAATGTCATATACAAAGCTATATCTGAGGATGCTATGTTCAATTTACTGGAACACTAGCTCCTTTACAATATGAGAATACATCATAGAATACGGGTAAAAACCACGTATGTACAAAGGTGGATCAAAGCCACAAGATAACAATGATGAGTCTTCAAAAGATCTGGAAGCTGGATATATAAAAAATGGAACATAGTCTTGCGCAACTTAGTTCGTAAGTGGAGAACTAAGGTCTTCATACAAAATCCCAAAGAACCAGTACAATCCAAACCATGTGAATAAGGGTAAGCTGAAGTCGAACATGGAGAGAATTCAACAGTTTGTCAACCAATAGATGATAATTGACAACTGAAGCAAAGGAATTCACCAATGATGAGAGTGAATCCAGAGGTACTATCGTCAAACTCTAGGTCTTCGTCATCAGGAAGTGCTGAAACTGAACCATACTGTGATAAGGAAGGCAATAGATCCTCCAACGGACCACAAGAGAGACTAGGAACTGGGCAAAAGAAGGTAGACACAAGGAAAAGGATAACAGATATAACAGTAAGTGGAATCAGGTGAAAAAATCAGACAGTGAGAAGAATCCTTGAACAATAAGCACGACACAGAGATGACCCAAGGCAGCGTATAATAAACAAGACAACTAGACTAATCTGTCATGTAGGAGACATGATCAGATTCCCCATAGATAAAGGATAAGAGGAAGAGCAGAGACTCAAAGTGGTAGCTGAATACAGGTATACACTGGAACATGGGTATCGGAAGGCAAAAAGTGCTATGTTCAAGGATGACATGCTGCCATTACTGAAAACAAGAGAAAACTTCTTCCTTTCCTTCCCTGTTAAGTTTTAACGAGTCCAGGAAAGCCAACTCGGTTCCCTTTTCATTTTTTATCAAGCTTGAAAAGACGGTAAAATAATGCTTGATTCACTGATCCGTGGATTTAACGAGCCCGAACTAGTACATGCTCGTTTGGTGCTTTCATATTTAGAGAGTCTGAAAACGCCAAAGAAGACTCCAGGGGGGTCCTTTTTCGTCCAATTTAGTCTCTTAAGGCCGAAAAAGTATAAAACAAACCTCAAAAGAACTCTCTTAACTTCCGAAGAAGAAAAGGTGAACCTTTTTCGTACTTAGTCGGGGAGGTCCGAAAAAGGTTAAATTACCACCTACCCAACGCTCCTTCCATAACAGCATAAATAGCTTGAGTTTTACGAGTGTGAAGGAAAGCAAGATCACTCGGAAAGATCCATTTGGTTACGAGAAATGGGGCTTACAACAATAAACTCGTTGCTTTGTTCTTGAATGTTTAACGAGCATGACAAAGACACAAAGTACACTCGGAATCTTTTTCATATTTAGGTCCAGAGCACGAAAAAGAAAAAGTAAGCTCAAACCGGGTGTTCCTTTTCCGTAAATTTAGTCCCTCAGGTCCGGAAAAGTGATAAACCTATACCTGAGAATACTCTTCTCAATTCCGAAGAAAAGAGAGTGATCCTTTCTCGTACTATTCCGCATGGGCCGAGAAAGAGATAACCTACCACCATGCGAATGCCCGTTCACATATTCTTAACGAGCTTGAACGGACGAGATAACTCGGCAGTCAAGTCTATTTTTAAGGAGTCAGACCTGGGCCTAAAGAAACTCCATAAGGTGGGGAGTCCTATAACGGGATAGCTTGTAAAGAGAGATTCATATGAAGCTCTATTTGGCGTGAAAAATAGCTATGAGGAAACCCCAGGGCCTGAAACAGTGACGGAATGAGTACCAAAGGATGGCAAAGGCATATAAGGATGATACTCATGAAATAGGGATCCTAGCCACGGAAGAACAATGGTAGAGACAAGGGACTAATGGTTTAAAATACCATAGTCCGTGGCAAAATGTTGAATACTAAGGTTAATGTGGATGATAAGTTTGCCAACGTGTGTTGGAAAGAGCAAAAAACCACCCTATAGAAGCATCAACACTTTGAAAATAGTTAATAACCTGTTCCAAGGCACAAAAAGGAATGGTATTAATCAACTAACGTTTCAAACTATAGAAAAAACCCACTTTGTGAAAATAATTTTTCTATAAATAGAGTGAAAAACAAAACATTTCATACCATTTCACTTTTTGGACCAAAAAGGAGCATTTGACCCTCTACCTTGGATTGCTCATTGTGGACAATTGGACCAGTGGAATTCGAATCCGTCAGTTGCAGGTAATTCTACACCCAGTGCTCTTTCAATTCATCCCAACAAAATTTAATTTTAAAGGTCAAAAATATTTTAATTCATCAGTTAAAAATATAGCAAAGTGTATGCGCGGGTTGCTATGTGTAATAGTCGCGCATACGAGGTTGATGCGCGGGTTGTATCATAGGAAAGCCGCGCATGATGCGCGACCTGTCCTACTGGACAGTCGCGCATACTGCGCTAAGGATAAAAACATTGAAGTAGGTTCAAAATTTTTTAAAATTTTTGATGAATTACTAAGTTAAAATATATGTTTTTGTCAGGGCATCATGGTGCTAGAGTGGAGGGAACGAGAACATGAGCAAATGGATCAAGCGGCATTCCAAAGTCCACCCACCATTCAAGCTTTACGGAATAGTGGGTTATATAAGTTCTTCTGTACATCACCAATGCGGGCCAATGTCCGTATATTGGAGTTCTTGGTACACTACTGGGATCATGACCTTGGGATGTTTAACATTGAGGGTGAGACTCTAGAGATGACCACGCAGGATATTTACTTTATTACTGGATTATCACATCGGGGGGCCCCGGTAAACTTAGAGGGCACAGGCAGGAGTGGTGACCCTCTAAGTGTTCAGAATTATGTGGACGTATTCTGCAGACCAGGGACACAGAAGAAGGGCAGTAGCATACATATTGCCGACATACAGGACTTCACATTACAGGTATTAGCCAGCACTGTAGTGAGACTCTCAGGGACATCAGGGCTACACCATGCTACCAGGACTCAGATGAGAGTAGCAGTGGATTGTTTCAGAGGCACCCTATATGACTGGTGCTCGGGAATTGCCCCTCTTATGAAGAGGCAATTGTCCGATTGCAGGAGAGGGAGACGGAAGAACTTCGGATATGCTAGCATATTAGTTGCATTCTTCTTCGAGAGAGTACCAGCTATGAGCCCTGCTATACCCTTGGAGATCAGACATCCACGTCAGCCGAGGCTGAGCAGATGGGGAGACATCTTCCTCCGTCATGGAGGAGGAGACATAGTCCAAAGTATGTACGACGACGATTTCTACACATGGTGGGAACGTCAAGTGCCTGCATTGGAGCAGTTCCCTTACGCCGGATTAGATTTCCGAGGTGACCCAGATTTAGTTCTCCCTCCAGGAGGAGCATGGGGAGAGATGGGTAAGTCTTCTTTTTTAAATTTTTATCATTATTAAATTTTTATAAAATTTTTTCAATGATATAAGATATATATACATAAATACAAGTCTAATCCTAAAATGTATGTCAAAATGCAGATATTGGACCAGTCCGCCCCGCAGGGCATCCACGCACCTTTGTACGTCCTGTAGCTGGAGGAGATCCTGGATTGATGCAGGTACTCGAGGCAAAGCTGACGAGGCTTACCGAGCGAGTACCCACCATACGCATAGAGCACCTCCCTACAGCCATGCAGGAGTTTGTCGTAGGAGTGCCCCCAGCCTGGCTACGTCTTTTCAGACGGGTAGCCCGGGCAGTGGTGGTCTACAGGGATGCGGTCGAGGCAGCTGCAGCCGAGGAGGCTGAGGAGGCCAGGGGACATAGAGATCACGGGGACCAGCCAGGTCCTAGTGGTCACGGCGGACAGTCATAGTTTTTTAGGGCATTTTGATGGACTATGATCCATATTTTGTATATTGTAGATATTTTGGGATCTACGGATCAGACTCGACCTACCTATTGTATGAACAGATATTTTCATATGTATATATATATAGTTTGGTTGTCAGTATATTTACAAATGTTTTTTATGTGTCATGCTGTATAATTTTATTGAATGTGTGTGAGATGCCAGTCCAAAATATAGTTAGCATATGCATCAGATACTGAATTTTGGCTCCTTGGAATGTGATTAAAAGTAATAACTTCAAAATGCCTTTCCAATGAACGAATTCTCATAAACTGACGTAACAATGTAGAGTTTCGTACCTGGTAAGCTCGATTGAGCTGGGAAACAACCAATTGGGAATCCAAACGGACCTCAAGTTGGGTAATACCACGTGACAACGCGTCCCATAAAAGCTCAATAACTGCCCTATATTCAGCAACATTATTAGAAGCAGGACCCAAGCAAGCGCCTCCCGCGGCAACAAGCTGTCCTGTGGGAGAATAGATAACCCATGCTGCCGAAGCCAGGTTACAAGTATGACGGCTAGCGCCATCAGCAAAACCTACATACATTCCGGAAGACATCTGCAACCACCAGCAGATCGTATAAAAAACAAGACTAACAACCTAATGTACATAAAATACATACACTAATATACAAGAAAAAGTGCTAGGCCTAAGCGTAGTACTTTTTCAGGTAGAGCCCATTTCTAGGCTCTAGCAGCTTATTCCCATCATAATCCATCAATTCATATGCGCCTTTACTCAAAACTCTAGACACTATATAGGGTCCCAACCACATGGCCTTGAATTTACCTGCCCCCAGGGGTTCTTTATCTTGGTCCCAGAGCAAGACAAGTTCCCCTTCAGAAAAAATCCTAGGCTTAACCGATTTATCATATTGAGCTTTAACCCTATTTTTGTGAGCCTGGTTCGCGGTCAGCGCATCTCTACGCTGCTCATCAAGGTGTTCTAAATGTAACAACCGTTCTTCAAGCTCATCCGTGTCAGGAAGCACATGAATAGCAATTTGTAAAGATGGGATTTCGCATTCAATCGGAGTAATGGCTTCCACCCCGTGAACGAGTTGGAAGGGGGAAAAACCCGTAGCAGTTTTGACATTGGTTCGATATGCCCAAAGAGCAGGGTATAACATGATGTGCCAATTGGAGCGGGCTGTATTGATAGTACGTTTAAGAATGGTCTTTAAAGTCTTATTCACAGCCTCAACCTGACCATTTGCTTGCGGATAATAAGGAGAAGAGTGTTCTTGTCGGAATCCGAGCATAGAGGTCAGTTCTGTCATCATGCTATTTTGGAAATGACTGCCATGGTCAGTGACAATCACCTTTGGAATACCGAACCTAGCAATAATCTGATTGAAAACGAAAAAAGCTGCTGTT
>Ga0233351_1000028_pt1 | contig 10643 bp, 9 predicted proteins | sample GEONDECOMP309_FD_181716 | JGI IMG/M metagenome (GOLD analysis project Ga0233351, IMG submission 181716) | Leaf litter microbial communities from Shasta-Trinity National Forest, California, United States - GEON-DECOMP-309 | ecosystem: Environmental > Terrestrial > Plant litter > Unclassified...
AGGGAGGCACGTTGAAGCCCAACTTCGCCCAACATTCTATAATTGGCACGTAAGGCTCGCGGGAAGTATATTTAGCGCTTCCAAATGCACGCACGTTTGAGAAATCAAAATTGTGTTGGGACGGGGTCCTAGGCATATGATCCATTGGGGTCGAGAAGTCCCATTTGTTGTTAGGCAAGTAAATTTATTATAGCATTTAAGGTTCTTCATCCCTGCGTCCATCCAGTAAGCTGAGATACTGGTCCGTCAATATTCAAAACTGTCTTAAATACGATTTTATAAATAGAAAACCCTAGGCTGTGGGGGTTTGGAGTATGATGGGTCGTGATCGGGTTTTGAAGTCGTGGTGCTATTAGGCACGCAGTTCTTTATTCGGGCATGTAAGGTTTATTGAATCTATCCCTCCATCCAGCCGCCATGTGATCCAGCAATAGTGCATGGGTAGCAAGGGGAGCTACATCCTAAGCTATTGGACCATTCAGCCAGCCCAGCCGTGTATAATAAAAGTTTATAAATACAGTGGTTCTGAGGATCCCACAACTGGTTCCATCGAAGCAATTATTCCCCTCATCCGTCCGGTCTGATCTCTCAAGCAAGAAGAAAATACCAGCCATCTAATCCAGCCCATCCATCCTAGCTATCCGAACAATGCCAGCCAACCAGCTCGGAAGCAAGTAACGAGAGCTCAATGAGAAAAAGAAAGTCTAGGTGCTTTTCAATAGCACAACAAAAGGACAAAAGGTGGGGTCATAATCCTATCCATAATAAATGTCTGCTGAATTGAAAGTCCCATTGCATAATAAACTGAAGATTATAGTGCGCAGCTAAAATCCAAGGCCCCACTAGTTTTATTGCGGTGGGTTGCCACTAGTTTTATTGCTTTGTCCATGATGCTGAAGGCCTTTGATTGTTGGGTAGCGTCCATCCGAGGAGGACTCCGTTCGGGGTAGCGTCTGTCCCTTAGCTCCCGGCAGGGGATGTTTGGGGTAGCGTCACGATGCACTGCTTGCTTACCAAGTACCAGCTCCCGGCAGGGCATGTTCGGGGTAGCGTCCCTTTGCTTTCGGTTCGCTTACTTGCTGAGGGAGGGAATTTGTTCACAGGTAAGGTCCCAGATAATTGCTGTAGGGAAGTTGGTGCACCACACACACCTCGGATTGGACACGGCTTTAACTAGAGCTCGGGGAAGGAGGGGCGGGATTGAACTAAAGACGGTCATTGTTGCGAAGTCAAGTTGCCTTCCTTCCCGTTGGTCGGGAGAAATACCAATTTGAAGCGCATAAATTGTCTTTTTATCTCCCTCTCAAAGTGGAGGTCCACCATTGCTTCTGCTGAGATCGCATCTCTACGTTTCAAAGGTGCCTACGTCGTATTAATATATAATATAGCCATAAAGACGTTTACCTTGTTCCTAGATTTCCCGGTTCTCTCTATAACTCCTTCTCCTAGACGGAGCCCCTTAGGCGGGTCTCCACAGCTATCCATGGGGTTTAAATGTGCCATAAAGAGAATAAGAGAAACAACCGGTTTCAAGTGCATGGAGAAGTTCTTGCCATTGCCATGAACAAAGAGGCCATGCATGGAGTGGATTATTTGAAGAGGTGTGCACAAAACCACAATTACCGTGCAACAAACAATCTGCTGAAGTAGTGCCACTAGTTGGTCTAATACAACTCTTACTAGACGAGCTCGCATATCTACGTCTTGGCCATGCTTATGAGATCATGGCATATTTACTTGGCCATGAACAACAATGCTCTGGACATGGAGCCATGAACAACCAAAAAAGAGATTTCACATATGATATCGCTATATCTACGTGTTTCATATATGATGTCACCATGGAGACATTGGTTGAACTTGCCCAGAAACATAGTGCAATCTTAGTTCGGGCTAGTTGATGCTGTTGATCCACTACTTAGGTGGATGCCAGAGCTGCTGGGTTCAGAGACTCCACTTGGTGTGACTCTACTTAGGGTGGAACAACTAACTACTACAGCATATCTACTTGTTCACACATATTGTTCACATATGATATCCGCATATATAAGTGGTCATTGCCACGTAGCTGACCTAATTCAGCTATATACACTCTACGCGTTACTACTATATGATCTCGCCATCTCTCACAAAGCCCTCTATTTTCTCTATTTGACACAAACCTCTATTTTCTCTAGTTTTTACACATATGATATTGCCATCTCTACGTTGACACTTTGATTTGCATATCTTCTACTTGCTCCCCGGCCAGATCTAATTCCACATCTAACTAACTAGATTTTGCATAGAGACGTTTACACTTGTTCATATATGATGTCGCCATGGAGAAATATTCATTGCCATGAAACTGACTACCTCATTGCAGCTATCTCTACTACTGCAACCTAGTTACCTATACGATGTCAGCATAGATAAGTTGACCTTGTCTATTGCCAGTGGTCCATTGATTGACACATTAAACTATGCTACTATAAGGTGCCTACCTTTCTGCTAGAGCCGTAGAGTAAAGGCTCCGCCTTGGTTGGCTAAAGAACCCAGTCAGTTCCACCACTCACGCATTGGGAAAATGGGGCTTGCTTTTCGTCGTACTTGCATTTCAGAGAGCCCCATATCCAAATTTTAACATATGATGTTGCCATATTGACCTAGCGATGAAAAACCTAATTCTTCAATGTGTTGTGTCCGCTTACTATATGATGTTGCCATGGAGAAGATGGATAAAAGTCCTGGCTCTATGGGCAGGTCTAAACTCGCATAGATACGTTGCCATTTTTTGGCCATGGGTTTATATGGCCTACCTTGTTCGGGGCACAAACAATTGGGACAGCTTTAAAATATTATCTCATTCGCTAGTTTCGTCCAATAAATTTATCATCTTTTAGGGGGGGCTCCAGGTGGGACTAACTGTTTGGACTAAGCTAGAGTATCATCTGAAGGCAGCTTGTTTCTTTGCTGGACCAAGAAGATTAAAGCTCTAGTGTTGTCCAAAGGGCTTACTCTGTACGGACTAAGGCTTTTTCTTTTAAGGCTTGTTTTCAATGAGCTCTTACTCTCCGAAGCTCCAATAGACTATACATACAAACGTAGTTATAACACTATGTCATAGCTTAGATATGGGATTAGATTTGGATAAGTAAGCTAGTAATCATGGAATAACAAGGAGCTATGTGAGATACTGTATATGTAAAATACAAGATACTTCATGATGTTCGATTCAATGGTTATACTTCTTCTATCCTTGTCATTACTCTCACCCCATTGATTATGCAAACTACATGAGTCCCAATATGTGTGAAATTGAACCTTTACTTGATATGACTCACGAGCTTAGTTCAATTCACTTTTGAATAAGGTCCGGAGGGAGAGCACAATCAATATTAACTGCAGCAACTAGTCTTATGAGTTCACTAATCAATATTCACTTTGGCACCTATCCATATTTACTTTGACTGCTATTAGAAGAGGAGGGGTAGTATTATATGAACAATGAGATTCCTTACCTAATTAGATTACTTTTGCTATTCACTATGACCATTGCGATTACACCATACATTGTTAGCTCACTCAGATTAGACCTATTGTTACAACTGACAGCGGAAAGATTAGACCAGAGGAAAGATCAGCTATTAAAAGCTTCCCTCTCCTCGATTCCTTATGAAAAGCCCCCGCTAGAAGCTTTTCTTTCTTCTTAGCTGCTTAGAGAAGAACCAATGTATACCTCTTACTTATATAGCTGAAACCAAAGGCACTCATTTAGACCGTATAAGTTTCTCTTACTATACAATGCACCCTCAGGAAATCTCGTTAATAAAAGTAAGGTGCGTAGCTCTTTCCCGACAAAGGAGGGGAAGGATCAAAAGTTCCTGCTAGCAATGCAGTCTTAATTCCTTCCTAACAAGTATCTATCTGGAGGCCCGTCCCTACAAGAGAAGATATTGCTGTACCCACTAAGCACTCATGAGGCAAGTGTTTAGGGAAACCACAGTAGGGATAGGTAGTCTGGTTGGTAAAGAGAAAGGTGGGTTGGTGGTAACACTTAAGTAATGCAAGTAGGGTAAAGGCTATAAAGTGCCTGCCCAAGCACGTGTCCAATCACTAAGTTGGTTAAGTGAGGCGTAGTAAATAGAGGTTGGTTAAGAGAACAGGTGGGTAGGTAACGGTAACACAGAAGTAATAAAGTAGGCTTATAAAGGTCCTACGGTGCTTGTCCGCATCGGGCAAGGGTAAATAGTCCAGTTCAAAGTGCCAAAAGCCCTCCCTCGCTTCCAAAACCTTCGCTTCCAATGCTCTAAGTTCAGGTAATGGATCCGATATAGAGGTACAAACCAAACTAGAAACCCCAATCATAGTCAAAACGGTTATCCAATGCATCGGAATGAACTGACAAGTATCAAGATATTCTGAGGCCGATAGATAAAGTCAGGCATACAAGTAGTGGCTATCGGGGAATGGTAGGAGGAACCAATGAGGCTGTACAGACGTTTAGGTTGGAGGACTTTGCCGCAATATGACGCGACCCACAAAGGAAGACCATACCCATTGGTGGTCCCGTTATCGGGATCGTGGGAGGCTGGCATTGCCCCTCTTGCTCAAAGTTTACAAACTACACCAAGAACTCCATCATAATAAAACGAGTTGAGGATCACCAGAAAATCCCGACAGAGAAGACGGCAAATGGAATTTATGGCCATCAAAATCCGCAATGAAAAAAATGCATGTTAGCAACGGTGGCGACGGCGTGATCAGATATGAATGTACGAAAAAGAAGCTAGATATGATTGTGGTATTCAAAACACAACCCCCCCTGGTATTGGCACGAATATAGGAGCATTAGATACAAAGGGAAGAACCAAAACTCAGAGCAAGGCAACCATGGCGATATTAGATACCGACAACTATATTTTCATAATAAAATGTTCAGAGGCCAAATGGATAAACGACACCAGAATAATAATAAGGAGCCCATGCTATGGTCTGGGCTATACCAAGCAGGATGCATTCCACGAGTGGTAGTCATACCGGACCTAGTGCATGCAGCAGCTAAAAGAAATAACCCAAAAGTTCGAGCTCTGGGAAACCTATGAGCAAACATTGTTATCCCATTAATAACAGAAATAATAAGAAAAGTATTTAAGATAAGGGTAGATTAGAAATGGGGAGGAAAAAAGCTTTGGAATGCGATTACAATAAAAGAAAGAGTGAAGACCTACCGGTATGGCTCAAGGGTAGATTGGAAATGTGGACATGGGTAAAAATAGACCAACCAGCATATGCATTGAAGGATTCAAAGTATGCACACCCCAAAACCCAGATTCGGCTGCTTAGCAGAATATTTGGGTTCAAAGATGCAGATACATGGCCCAAGAAATGGCTCTATCTCTTGGCTAGGATTAAACAGGACGACAAACAAATGAATGGGCGCAGATAATAAAGGATGCACTGCATAGACAACTCACAGAGGTAAGAGCAAATACCCATTCTACTTTATTTATGTATACTTAACTGTTCTAGAGAGTTGCAACACTCCTAAGACCATCCTAGAGAAAAATGAATTAGGAAAATAGTCACATGCCAGTCCCATATCTCTACCCCCGGATGTGGGCTATATACCTTACATGCTTCTGGACCTGGCAAAAAGAGCGTGCCCAGTTAGGGCCAGGACAGGAGTCGAGAGAAAGGGCAATGGCTTTGGCAACCTTCCCATGATCTCCTTAGGAGGCTTAACACCGTTAGCAGTTTTCCAACAGTCCTAGTGATTTTATTTAAAATAAAGTAAAATCCATTACACACCAACCTACCCTGGGCAGCAGATCTTTCATACAGAGCCGTGTCGACACTTAGACATAGCGCTCTGGGAATAATGCTGGGAATAATAATGGGCTCCGGTTCCAATGCTGCTGCTGTTATCAATCTATATTACCGCCTGCCTTATCTCATCCATCGCCTTGTTAACTACTGCTCAAGGGGCTTTAGTCAAGCAGTCAGTTCCACGATCTCTCTGCTGAAGGTTCTGGCTTTAGTAAACTTGTTCCCAAATGCATTATGTTATTACCTATAGCTCACGGGTATTTATTAAACCTGCTGCTCCCAAATAAGCTTTCTGATCATGGGGATAATTCTATGAGGTTTATATGTTATGTAGGCGAATGGGGAGCTACCTGTTATCTATTAAACCTGTTCTCTCTTCACCCGGTTAGTAGTTATCTTCAAACCTAGTGCAACCTATCTGCCTGCTGATCAATGTCTCTTTTGCTGCTAGAGTATAGTCCCATGCACACATTAGACTGACATAGCTGGGTGCAACTCATAGCCTCTTTTCCTTTATTGCTAGAATTAATTAATCATTGGTTTCATTGCCGGTAGTGGCCAGTCTCTCTCTCTTGCTGCTTGCCTTAGATCTCTCTCCCTCGCAAGCTCACTCAAGGGTCGAAGCTTTCAATTCCAATTCCTGTTCCACGAACCAAGCAAGATAATCAGCTGTTGTTGCTCCAAAGGTTGTTCTCTTCGTGCCTCCGTAGTGGGTCTAGGGCTACAGAAGATCTAGTTCTGGCAAGTGAAAGAAAAGGCAAGCGTGTAATAGATGCCCCTGTCTACTTGAGTCTTTCTTTCTGGGAGGTTAATAAAAAATCCAATTCCTGTGTTAGGCAGCACTAAATGTTCTAGGTTCTAGAGAACATAGTAAATAAAGGTAGGTAACTAAAGCCCGTGCCTATGAAGATTCCAAAAGGGTAGATAAAGAAAGCATGGCTGTCTGGGCATTTAGGTTGTGTGTGAGTCTGAAGTCTGTTCACCATCCTATCCAATGAGGCTCTCTTCTCTGATGGACCATAATCCAAGCAAGCCAAGCCATCCGGGAGTTAAACGAGATAAGCTGAAGGGTTAACCCTCTAAGCTAATAGACGATCATCCCGCGGGAGCATGCATGTTACTACAAGTGCTCGGTCGGCTACTTGATCTCATCCATCCCATCCAGTCCAATCCGGTGCTTCTAATTGAAGGGGGTAGTTGAAAGCTCTACCTCCTAAGGGCTAACTAAATCAAGTAAGTGTTCTAGGGTCAACATGTCTAGCTCTGAAAGTGTATAAGTTGTAAGAGTTCAGTAAAGGTAAGGCAAGGGTAAAGGGTAAATGACTAGAGCATGCCTCCTGTCCTCAATACAAAGCATTCCTAGCTGATGTGGGCTAGGGTAATTGATTCTGATCCTGTCCTGATACAAGCTTAAAAGAGGTTCATAACAGTAGTGCCAAAGCGAGAAATTCCGGAAAGATAGTTCCGAACATATATAGATCTTCCGGTGGTAAAAGAGAGGGTAGCAGCAGGCACGAAAAGAAAGGTAGGTCTATGCTTAGTAAGTGGATTCTAATTTCTTAATTGTATAGTAGAGGCTCCTGGAACATGAAGACTAAATACGGGGTAGTAAGATCCCGTTCTGAGAAGAGTGGATAAAAGTACTATCCTAAGCGCTTCTTCATGAATCCAATTGATATAGGGAAGTAGTTAATAAAAAAGTTAATAAGTAAGGGAAGGTAGGGGAAAAAGGTATATAGTATATAAGGCCCCATATCTAAAACGGTGAGGCACGGAGTTGAAGATCCTCATCTGAAATAGGCACCACCTACCAGGTTGGGTGGGTCCGATCGATCCGATCCGGCTTTGTTCGAAGATCTCCATCTGAAATAGCAAGTTGGAGGCTTACACCCAACTATACTTATCCTTACTTAGAAGGAATCACAGCAGCAAGATCAACTATGTAACCATAAGAATAAACACTATCCGGATTTAAACTAGGTATATCAAACTAGTAGAAGCAGTAGAGGAAGAGGAATTAGATCTATTGCTTTGTTAAATGGTGGGTGGTGGCATATGTGGAAGGCTTATACAATAAGAGAGAGCTCCTATGCAAAGGAATGAAGAGCACTTACCAATTACGACTCAGCCTATATCCTTACTTTATATCACTTGCAACACTAGACATAAACACTTGATATCTCCGGGTTTTACATACCATAAAGACTGGATTTACCAGGAACACTTTTACAGGGCTTGTTTACAAATTAGAGCTATGACAAAAAGTATTGTTCTATTATAATTAGTAGGTAGGAACTCTTCATTCATTCACCGGTCCAGCAGAAATAAATGGTTAATCCTCCGGATGAAACAGACCCTTTACTGCATATTAAATGAATAAGTGCCTTCCCTGGTAACTCACATGTCCCTGAAGCTACATTCTTAGACAAGGGAATCACACAGGAATAATACCATCTCTTAACTGCCTTCCGAGCCAAAGGCGAGCTTCGTTCCTTCCCCTCCTACGTTGGGAAAGGGATTTCGCTTCGCGCCTCTTCCTACATTATTTCTTTAAAAGCAGCCTAGGATGATATATTCTAGACGAGGGAGGGAGCAAGGAACCATACCAATACCCTTTACCTCCTTATGACTCTTAACCTTAGGATACCTAGGGAATCAAGCGATATAATAAAGTTCCTCTGGAATCGCTTAGCTTAGTGGGGAATGCTAGAGACTTATCTTTACGGACGGGTTAAAACCTTACCCAGACTTTCACTTACTGCCTTCACCCAACGGAGGGAGGGAGTGCTGCCTGCACCCAACAACACCTTGCTTCAGCCAGGAAGAGGACAGTAGACATGGCATGCTATGAACCCCTACCTTCCCTTGGTTCCACACTACCCACCTTAAGACCTAGAACTTTTAGCCCTAGACCACTTTATTAATTAATCGAGTGGGTACTGCTGCTACTTACTTATCTTAGAAGCACCGGATGGGATGGATGATCACCTTACCCTTGACTTGATTACTGCCTTTACCCTTTTGCCTTACCCTTGGATACTTTAGCCATCAAAAATGAATTCTATAGCAAGTTCCAGTGTCATGAGAGCTCTATTTTTCATTGGATGGATTTACCATGACTTAATTAGGGATTGTTTACTACTCACTATCATTGTGTTGTTACCAAACTAGAGTGCTGGTGTTGTTCATGTTTCAGTTACCCGATAGTTGGTCGAGTAGAGAAGTGAAAACAACCACTGGATCACACTCCCTGGCACGCTACTAATGTTCATACGAGCTCGCCAACGGGACCAATGTTCATATGGGCTCCTGGGAAATAGAAAGGGTTATCCCAGACACCAATTCCCTGACTTCGCCACCGATCCCTTGCAGCAGGACCAACAACTTTGGGGAACGGGATCCGGATTTATAACTTTTATTGGCAGTGTATCATTACAAATTCCCTATGCGGGGAACCATCTTAAGAAAATGCTTCAATGCCACGAGTACGTTTAGTTGTCCCGCGTACAATTAGATCCTGCACCTACCAAGTAGAATAAGTGCCCCGTACAATTAGATCCTGCACCACCTACCAACTCATGCGGGAGAGTGGCGGAGATCAAAGATGATTGAGGGAACTCTATCATATATATTAAACCAATCATTAATTCTAAGGGACATTCCATATCAAGGAGCTAAACTACTTGTGGCGATAGAAGGAGCTAACCTACTGAGATAGATTCTTTATTTACAGTTCTTGGGCGGATTATTTCTTTAGAGTTGATTGATTAGCCCCGGAGAGCACGCAACTAACCACCCAGAGCGCCTCCTATTAGAATCCTTACTACAAGCCCTATTAAGTCTCTACTCACTAGCCAGCAGATTAAGAGCAGATGAAGAGCAGACAAAGCAGCAGCAACAAAAAGGGATTTCTTCTCGTATGTAACTGCCTTATATAGTCTTGTCATGTCACTGGCCTATTACCGGCCCCTTCGTTCATCAAGTTTAGATATGGAGCTAAACTACTGGGTTGTCGGGTTGGCTCAGAAACCCCTATGTACCAAGGAAGACCAATAGGATCTAGCCCAAGGAAGACCCAAAGGATAGAGATTACTAATGATATTTTTTCCTCATGTACGAAGACCACCCATTCAGAGTATCTAAGAGAAATGATGATTTTAGCATTTAGCAGTTTCTGAATTTCCTTCTCTATGATAGGAAGTAGAATAGGATTAACCTGTCTTAGTTTCTGTCTGAAGGGCTTTGTTTCCTTTTTGAGGGGTATCTTATGCTGAATAATGTCAGTATCATAGGTCTTCAGATCTTCATATGTCCAGGCAAAAACATCTATATATTCCTTAAATAGCTCTACATACCTCTTCTTCTGATCTTCAGGTAAGACCTTTTCAATCTTAATGTACTTTGGCTCTTTATCAGTCCCAATATTACAATCTTCCACTTCTTCAGCTTTAGGTGACACATAGGGCTTGGATGGGACATCATTCTTATAAAATAACTGTTATAAGGGTACCAGTCCCTTTGGTATAAAGTTATTTTTCAGCTGCATGATCTTGTGATTTGCTATATACTTTAGCAATAAAGGCTCAGGTGGAATCTTACTCTCTGCTTGTAACCCATCATTTTCATCTTCATCAATGTGTGTAGAATAAAATTAATTAATCATCTCTAGGAACCTCTTAATCTGTTGATCATCCTAAAATACTTGCCAGTGCTTGGTATTATCTGGAATGGAAGGTCTGTACCTCATCTCAACTTCATATTTAAACTGTGGTTTAGATGGGGGTTTGAAAGTACTGGCGGCCACTGCTCAAGAGTCAGCCTGTTGATTTGCATCT
>Ga0233351_1000029_pt1 | contig 10520 bp, 5 predicted proteins | sample GEONDECOMP309_FD_181716 | JGI IMG/M metagenome (GOLD analysis project Ga0233351, IMG submission 181716) | Leaf litter microbial communities from Shasta-Trinity National Forest, California, United States - GEON-DECOMP-309 | ecosystem: Environmental > Terrestrial > Plant litter > Unclassified...
CTATTACGTGTTATAATGATAAAACGATTATCAGAGCCTATGAATACCTTAGATCTGGTTATTGCAAGCGGCCAGAATCCATGAATGGTTCCTTCAGGTTCGCTTTAAAAAGAAAAAGAACGCAGGCAGTGGAGGATACAATCCGCCTTAACGGTAATCGGAGACTTGGAAATTTTTAACGCTCAGATCCAAAAAAATAAACCAAGGAGCTTCATGGTAGTTCACATGAATCCCCACACTGCAATCTCGCATTAGCGCAAATTGATAGAGCTTAAACCTACACGGTCCATAAAAGGCACTTGTAGATAACTGAAAAGAGCTCGACAGAGTTAGGTTCCTATGATCCATATCACATAAAAAGGAAACCGTGGCTTGGAAAACAAATGATGGGGTCGTGACCCAACCGATCCCTAGCAAACAAACCACAGACAAGTGGGCAATCTATAACAGGCATTCCGATCAAAATCCATCCACCATAAAAGGAAGATCACCGGCCATTGATAAAACCCAGGCACTTTGGGTCTGAAGAAAAATGGTGGCAGACTCAGATCTTGAGAGAGAGCATAGTCTTATTTCTAGGGGAAGCGCAGGCACAATCCTTCCATCTGAAGGAGACAAGGGGTGCCTATCCACTCCAAACTCTTTAGAACGGGCTCCAAACAAAACACAATAGTTTCAAACTACAGTCGCAGAAGTTCAACTTTGAGACATATGGATTTAAATCCCTTCGATAGGAAAAATAGTTAAGATCATACACATACATTTATCTATTTTCAAATAAAACTAGCAGTGGTAGAAATGCAGACAAGGACATACATCCATACGGTCTTGCTTAGTTTTATAAAACTAAAACACTGCTTGCCGGAATGCATACCAGAATGGATCAACAACCCCTCACTTGGATGGACACCAGCCTGGGTAGAGAGAAATGCTAGCCAGAGGTGAAAACGTTGCCCTTTGAAAAGACTCTTGCTCCAAACCCTAACTGGATCCTCTTCCAAGAAAACCCCAAGTTCCCCCTTCCTAATGCATACCTTACTCTTTTTAACTATCGCAGGCCAGAGCCTCCCTCCTTAATAGGAGCCAAAAGCAGGGAACCTACCTCCCACGTGGCACCCATGCCTCAAGAATCTCCTCGATGAGGATCTCCAAATGTCCCGCGTTCTGATTTTTTTCATTTTCTTTCCTTTCGTGAAAAATCCAGATATTAAATCTCCACATTAAATTTTCATAAGTGATGGCTGCTTTTTCGGATGAGATGACCAATTTGTTATCACACCTCATCTTCTTTGTTGGGTAATTTCTTATGACTTTTACTATCACTGCCACTAAAGGGAATGCACCATAATTTACTAGACTTACTATTCCTACCAAGTAGGAAATCTCTTCATCACCCCTTTTGTAGATAGACACATATCTATTAATCTTTATATGGATAACTCCATATAATAGATAGGTATAATATATCTCACCGATATATTCTTCTTCTTAATTTTTTTAGGGAGGCTATAACATATAGTCTCTTAATTATTTGGATTGTTTTCTTTTGGTTTTTTTTCTATAACCCCTCGACCCTCTTGTCAAGGTTACGAGGTTGAAGGCTCTTAGATCATGCCTTATATACATTTGAGAATAGCTGGCTATTTGTATTTTTTTGGGGCTAAATATGGCGACACGAGAATCGTGTAGAATGCCCTAGTTAAGACGATGCTAGGGCTATGCTTATCGAACTCAAGGCTCCCTCACCATTCATCTTTTTATTTTTCTTTTTATTATATTTTTTTTGTTTTTCCCTTGTAGGTTTAGTTGCCCATCGTCTACTCTTAATACTCCCAGGAAATTTAGATAGTATTAATTTCAAAGTCTTACTAGTGGGGCCTTGGCCTTGAGCTCCTCACCAGAAGACGAGTACCATATAAAATAAAAATTATGAAATACTTAGGGTGGGCAAGAGGGACATTACAGCTTGGAATAAAATGATGGGGTCGAGAACCAACCAATCCACAACAAAACAAGGGTAAAAGCAACTGGGACAACACATGATGGGAATTCGGATCCAATCGATCCACCACAAAACAAAAGGTAGATCGTAGGATTTTAAGAATGTTGGCACTTTAGATCTGAAGAAAACGTAGGCAGACTCAGAATCTAGAGAAAGCACCGTCTCGGTTATAGAGAAAGCATAGGCACAACCTCACATCTGAAGGAAACAAAGGTCGCCTATACATTCCAGATTTTTAGATCAGACTCCAACTATAAAACATAAGTTTTAAAACTGCAGTCACAGAAGTTCATATATGAATCAATTGAATCTAAATTCCTTCGATACGCAGTACTTAAGATCATACACATCTATTATATGAATTCAAAATAAAAACTAGCTGTGGTTAAAATGCACGCAAAGACATACCTCAATATGGTCTTGCTTAGTTCTATAAAATAAAAACACTGCTTGCCAAAATGCATACCAGTAATGGATCCATAACACCTCACTCGATGGACACAATCCTTGGTAGAAGAAAATGATAGCCAGAATAAAAATCGTTTCCCTCTAAAAGGAACTCTTGCTCCCAAAATCCTAACTGGATCTTCTTCCCCGAAAAACAAAGAGCACCCCCTTCTTTAAAAGAAAAATGTAGCTCTAAAATTCAACTACAGAAGAGTGGTTACCCTTAGGGCATGTTGCGTTATCCCGCAATTAAGGAAGAAATTAAGCCCCTGTCATTGCCCAAGCAGGTTTCATTCATTTTGTTGTTTGCAGGTTTTTCCAAAATTGCCGGAAATGTAAAAGTTTTTGTCAGGATTCCATAACAGGCCAAAAACCAGCTGGTGCTACCTCCTCACCATATGGCATGGATTTCGCCAAAAATTGCCGAGGCGTAAAAGCCTCTCATTTATTTATATATACATATGTAGGGTATATATATATGTATCCATTTATGTTTGTATGTGTGTTTTTATAAAAGTTTTAATGTCGCTCTTAACTAGTATTTGGCGACTACGAATCTCACCTTCGCTACATCTTAAAGACCCTAAGGGGACTAGGTTAAACTTACTAGTTCCCCAAGGTGTTGTTAGCCTCGAGCCTCTTCCCTTAGTTGACTGGGCTTCCTCTCGAAGGTTTTTGTTAATACCCTAGGTCTCCTAAGTTCTAAACTTAGGGAATTAATTTTTTCAAGTTACAAGGTTTTTCCGATGGGGCCTTGGCCTTGAGCTCCTCACCAGAAAAATAAGTACAGATAATATGCGAAAATACAAAATATTCCAGGGCATATGAGAGGGATATTACACCCTCAGTATTGTAAATAATGTTGTAGTGGTGAGCTTTCAAGGGTTATATATTCCTCCTAATATTATGGTACTAACTATGACACTTTTGTCATTTTCCATCGTTATAGATTTGTCTTACATTGTTGAAATGTATCTGAAAAGTAAATCAATCTAAATGATCATGTCTAACATTTTTTATCTTCAAGATTCCAAAGCTTGGTTATTATACTTAATTTGAATTTTTCAAATTATGTATTTCTATTTTTTCTTTAAACCAATGAAAGTTGGCAATATAATCATCTTCATATGAGTATAATCAGTGCTAAAATAAACCTTTTTTTCTTTTTTTAATCTATGTAAGTGAGATCCACTTCACATTGCTCTTTATTAATTTATTGTGATACCACTTCACATTGCTCTTTATTAAGTTATTGTAATAGTTTCATGTAGATGTTATTCAGTCTTTAGTTGCAGCATTATTTAACTACTCTTTGCAAATAAAATAACATGTTAACTAGCACAACCACTCAACTTGTGGTTGGTGGAGGTAAATAGTCCAATGGTCCTTTTTGAAGCTTGTACATAAAACATGAAAAAAAAATTAAATCCTTAATTAAAAAAATAATAAGTTTTAGTAACCATTAGAATTTAAAGCTTGACCAACTCTTAGCTTTAGCTGTTTAACTAAACATATTTCAATTCAGGATGAATTTAAACATAAAAAGATAGAGTGGCCATAAAAAAAAACCATGTGTACACATGTTACACTAACATTAATCTTTTTAATGAACTTAATGAAACCCAAAAGATAAGATATTAACACTTACCAACTTAATAACTATCAACCTAAATATTTGAAGCAACTAAAACTAATCAAAGAACAAGATTTTATATATATATAAAACAATTATATTAAAAAAATATCGATAACATTTGTCTTATTTGATATTGTGAATTATCATTTATGTTTTATTCAAATCCTATTACATTAATGTACAACCTAGAATGAAATGAGAAGTATTATATCCGAGAAAGAAGTCTATTCTTAGAAGGTAACTAGATTATGGGGGACTGCCTTAAATAATCAATAGTTTGAATGTCCACTATCAAACCAGCTGCGTCCAATTCGAATTGCAGTAACTATGGTCTCGATATGTAAGCTTTCAAGCTTTAATGGAAGTCTTATTATCCCTCATTACCTCTCCCTTGTCATTCACTTTCATGCGCTGCACCTTTTCTTGTAAATTGGGTGGGCAGTTAGGACTATTACGGTCACAGTGAGCTGCTGCAACTCCTTCAAAGGAAGAGTACGCATTACTGCTTTCATGAGGAGGTCGAGGTTTATTGGGTGGGCAGTTAGGAGTATTACCGTCACAGTGAGCTGCTACAACTCCTTCAAAGGAAGAGTAAGCATTACTGCTTTCATGGGGAGGTCGAGGTTTGTGGACATGACCGTCAGGTTGCGCTGCAAATGAAGAATATGCATTGCTTCTTTTATGTGGAGATGGCGGGTTTGGAACATGCTGGTTGAGATGACCATTTCGAACTGATTTGTATAAACCTAAACCTCCAGCAGCTTCCGTGGCTTGAAGCGAAGAGTGAGGATTTCTCGTGGTGCCATTAATCACTGCCTTCCTCGTGCGTGTCGCAGAGATTTCGTTAAACAACGATGTCGTCATAAGTAGGGTGAGAGAAACACCTACAAGGAGAGACATACAGGTTTCCATTTTCATCGGCATTAGCCAAATTATTTTTCCTTTCAGCTTTACACAGGATAAAGGCCGAATTCTAGGGTATCACCGGACTGATCCGTTCGTTGACTATAATGATGGTTCCTAAGTATTGGAGATCACGAAAGTTGCTTTGCACTTGGGAATGATCTATTCCATGCATACATACAGGATTCGGTGTTAAGGACCAGTTATATAAGGGAGAGGTGGAGGAGGGGGATCCAAGTTTTGGATTTTCAATGAAGAAAAATGAATGGAATTCAAACCATTAGTAATACGGAAAATGGGGACAGTCTTAGTTCGTAGAATGCACGGGATCTAAGAGGCGGGTTTAGAACCCACCCTTCCCAATTAGGTCATTTTATTACTTAATTTAAATGATTCGATTTGAATGAAAGTGTCACGCTCCCGTACGGCATTTCATTTGCAAACGTGCTCATTTTAAGGGAATGGTTTCCAACATTCTAGTTTCATCGTGAAGAAGTGTCGCGAGAGAGCGATGAATGGGATTATACCGTGCTTGGAATGTTTGACAACTTTGCTCATGATGAACAACATAGACAATTTGAATTTTCTTCCATTTTGAATCAAGTAGCCTAAAGTATACAATGCTATACAGTTATGCATGTTCAGTCTATAAAAACAATTTTTTGATCAGGACTATAGATATTATTTAATTTTTTTTATTTTAATAATTTATAAATCACATATATATATTAGTGAAAATATGAATACCAAACTAAGTATATTTTTTCTGAATGAAAATCTTGTTTGTGAATGAAAATCTTCTTTGTAAACATAGATGTGAATATATTTTTGAAAACTAGGTTATTTTCTCAAGGAGTTTATGTAGAGCAAGGAAACATTATTATTGTTTTACGTTCTTTCATAAAGAATATGTAAGTATGTTTCTACATACCATCCACTATTGTAGTTTCTTTAAGCAATAAGATGTACATACCATGTTACATACCATATGCTTGTTTTGTTTCTTCCCTATTGTAAACAATTTACTAAAATATAAGAAGCTTTTTGAAAACATAATTTGTAAAGCATCAATAATTAATCACAAAAAAAACTATATTTAGTTCTGTAAGAAAATAAAATTTAAATAGAAAATTGCATTAACTCTTAATCAAGAAATCATCAAGATTATGCCTAATGAAACACTCCCAACTTCTCTATCAACAACTACATGAGACCTAAAATAAGAGAGCAAATGAGTAAAGCCACATAAAGACTTCATATATGTAATGTCTGAATAAGTGATTGTTCATTTCCTAATCTTATAAATTTAATTGGGTAGCTAAGGCAATTAGATAGATCAAACATTACTAGGTAATTATTGCATTGTGACATTAAAAGTACAATCTAATATTTGGATTTTTAATATTCAATGCCAAATATGGACATGGAAAATCACGAATTAATCTTGAGATGCTCTATATTTGGATTTGTTGAACCACTCAAACGTACAAAATTTTGATGGTTTATTTTGGGACCTTAGATGAATATGGTTTCTATATATTGTAATCTTATACTACTCCAATTATAAATATTGAATTTTTCTCAAGGAAAAACAATGAACCTTTTTCTATGAATAGTTACTTGATTTCTTGATCAAAATAGTAGGATTCTATCAATGGAAAAATAAAATAAGGAACTTACTCCATGCAATTTTTTAGCAACGTCAAAGTGTACTTGAGATTTGACATCACATAGAGATACATGTATTTCATATAAATCCCAATGTTTATACTTTGATTCTGAAATATACATTTTAGAATATTTATAGACTTAGATAAGATCAACCTTGTCTACTGTGTGTTTATGTAAAGTTTGTTTCTTTAGTATGCATTTGTATTTTTGTTAGATAATTGTGACAATATGTTATATATATAATTCTATCTTAGAGTTCATCTTCCCTTAAATATAAAGCTTTATATTTATTTTCCTCTTAACATCAAATTGGTCCATGATACCTATTTTAAAATCATGGAGGCTGATTTTTTATTGTATGAATTTGAGAAACTCATTTGTAAATTTATCAGTTCGTCTATATGTGAGGATTTTAACCGCATAATAAATTTCTATGACAATATATGATTTATTTGTGTGAGAACCTCCTTTAGATGTTTGACTTCAACATGGTATCAAGGAACTTGTGCATATGCATCTAATGAAAGGATTTCAATATTCTACAATTTGTGTGGAGTGTTGAACTAATAGAGGTTTGTATTGTGTTCATATTGTTGACCTCATAGAGGTTTCTATTGTGCTCATTCTCCACGAGAGCATTTTCAGTTTGAACTGGTTTATGTTTAACACAAAGATGTTTATTATTTCCTAAGATACACCCTGTATATTAAATTTGGATGTGTATTGTTTACGTTTATGTATTAATTTTTATATTCTTGTCCATTTGTTTTAGTTTTTCAGTTTGGTTCTCTATTTTCTTGCATGTTTGCTTTGTTTAAAATCAAAATATTTTTTTTCCATGCATTTTATATGAACTCATTAAATAAAAAATAGAGCTGAAAGGATGTTTTTTGACATCCAAATCCTCTTTCCAATGTGCACTATGCTATCTCGCTAAATAAAAAGCATATAGGAAAATTGATTATGTTGTGTAAGTTAATGAAGGTGTAACCCAAATCCTAATTTTTTTCACTTTTTAAATCTTGATTTATTTGTGTTCCATATGACTTCTTTCATTGTAATATCCCTCCTATATGCCCCTAAGAGTTTTGAGATTTTACATCTAATTTTATGAGGGTTTCTGGGTGAGGAGCTCAAGTGCCAAGGTCCCACCTGAAGAAAGCCTGAAGTCTGGCGAAAGTTTAATAACACAAATGGCCGACGAACACAGGTGCGACAAGAACTAGGGCTAAGGGATCGGAAAAAGGGTTTGACAAAAGACATTATGATATAATCATAACGTAAGGACAAAGAAAAATTAAAAGACAAAGTATTATTAAATTGAAGATCTATCTATGATAGATATAAGTCATAGGTTATAAAGTATATCATAAGGAAGAAGGAAAAATTAAGGCTTCATAAAGGACAAGGTATTTTTAATTGAAAACTATAAATAAAAAGACATATGATGCAATCATAAATTGCGCAAATGTGGAGTATCATGATATAAATTATATCATGAAAACAAAGGAAAACATAGTATTAAATCCTTTTTTTTTTAAAGAAGACTTAATTTATTAATTTACAAGGTCTATAGGATGGATTTATTTTCTTTTTTAGACCTAAGGACTCATTGAGTCTTTTTCAGCAATAATACCCTCTCTCTCCTGATTTCCTCTTTTGCAGAACAGTTCATGCTTCCTAACTACATGTTGAACCCAAATAGGCTCGAGTGCTGTCACTCTGGCTCTAATACCATATGTAACGAACCCATAATTCCTTAGGGAAAATTGTAGAATTAATGGCGTAAAATTTTTCCTCTCTTTTAAATGTGAACAATTGATTATAACAAGAGGTCCATAGAATTAATAATATTTCAAATCGAGACAAAAGATGTAACATCTCCCAATATAAAAGAGTTTCTATTTTTCAAAAGATAATGAACAACCACAACACTAATGCTACTTTCAAGCGTTCCTCTACAGTTCAGATTTGCTTACCAAGAAAATCATGCAGCCTTGTTAATTATTCGTGACACGCATATTTATAAAACTTCATAACCCATGGCAAGGTCCCCTATTTTAGATTGTTGTTTTCCCGATGCAGGATTTATCTGGTAACTACGACACATAGACCTCTAATGAAAATCTTTTAATAATAGCATACACTTTGTGATCTACAATGTGTTTGTGAATATGTGTAATTCATTAATCTGCAACTTTCAACTATCATTCTGAATACATGCTTACTTCCTTTAACCACATTTTAACATACATTTACTTGTGAACTATCATAAGGGTTCCTTATTTAATTTACCATCCTAAACATGGGTTTTTATTTGAAATATAAATATATTTTAATGGTGCTGAGTTACAAATCTATCATCCTTTTAAGTAGAGATGTTGTGGTTAAGAGACATAGGAGGCAACCTTCCCTTAAGATTAGTTGCACATCTTTACAATGTTCCATCAACCATCCATTAGTCATTCTAATATAATTCTGATATATTATCATTTGTGACTTAAGAGGTGTAGTACACCCACACTTTATCCTTAAGGTGTCTTAAAAACAATTCTATAATTAGCCCCTTATACCTCAATGTCGTTATGTGTGAAAGGAGGAAATGTTTGTTTGGATGTTACTACAAAACGATTCAATCTTGTTAGTAGCAGATTTACAAGGCATTTCATATAAAACATGTTCACTCAAAATAGTGTCAAAACACATGCATTGTAAAGCAATCCTTCGACAATTTTCTTTAATGTAAACTCCCCAAGTTATTATTCATAACCACCAGTATTGCATCATCATCGTGCTCTAAACATGACTTACTATACGTATAATAAAACATTATGATAACAACAACATTCTTGAATTATCATTTACATTACTACAGTCCATTTGCAGCATGAAATCATATGTATAGAAATAACAGGAAGAACATAAAACATGTAGACCCAACAACACACAGAGACACAAAGATAATAAAACATGAGGTGCAAATAAGAGAGAGATACACCAGAGTACGTGGTTCACCCAATCCATGGGCTACGTCCACCAAACCGTCACATCCTATGACATTTATTTCATTTAAAAATGTTACAATCCACGACAGCATTGTCACCATACTTTCACTTTTGTTCTTCTCATATGATCTCTTGTCGAGAGTACATTTGAGTTATTCGCTACTAAGATCAAACTACGACCTGAATTCGAACAAAATTATTTCAGGGATACTAACAAAAATAGGCATCCAACCCTCAGTTACTAAAATGCTCGGACATCCAATTGTAACAAAAATGAGGCTGACAAGAAACCCAACACTCCGCACCCTTGACACTCAGCAACTACTAGGATTTCATCCTTTCCAATATACATCATATGTTTTAGAACCTAATGGAGATGCATTAGATCAGAGGTTAATAGTTCATTCATTATCGATCCCAAAAAACACCTTGCATCGAAGGTTAATAATATATATAATTTTTCCAATGGAAAGTATTGACACTATTCATCCATCCTTTAATAAGCAATTGAATTTCCAGGAATTAAAAGAGCATATATATATATAATTCAAACTATGTATAAATTGTTACTCATAAAAAGTATACCAAACACTTATGTTATCAAATACTCTTATAGTTTATTTGATATAGACAAAAGAATGAATTGCCCAGAGGTAGCCATCGTACATATCCTGTATGCAAAATGATTTACTACTAACGCATCTTCCACATGCTTAAGCCTAAATAGTGTATTACACAAATCTGTTTTCGCAATGACTAATATATATATATATATATATATTATGCTAAAGGAAAAGGTACCGAATCAACAACTATTACGTGTTATAATGATAAAATGATTATCAGAGCCTATGAA
>Ga0233351_1000036_pt1 | contig 9487 bp, 6 predicted proteins | sample GEONDECOMP309_FD_181716 | JGI IMG/M metagenome (GOLD analysis project Ga0233351, IMG submission 181716) | Leaf litter microbial communities from Shasta-Trinity National Forest, California, United States - GEON-DECOMP-309 | ecosystem: Environmental > Terrestrial > Plant litter > Unclassified...
CAAGTAGAACGCCGACAAGATCAAGCAAAGGAGAAAATCCAAGGACTCGATCATCTCACCATTGAAGATGTGGATCAGTTAATCAGACAACCTTTGTCTATTAAGGGAAATATCCAAATTTACAACCGCATCTGGCACAAGTTATCTAAAAATGAAATGGAGAAATATAAATGTGATGCTCAACTTGGGTTGGAAACAGCTAATTATCCCAACATTGAGGAATTGTTAGTGATTTGGAACAAATGGCGGGATTTCCTTGGATATTATTTATATTTATATTTTTCAATCCCAATTTGATATGGGTTTCATATGTAATAGGGACTTTTTCGAAGGGGAAATTCTGGACAAGAGACTAGAGATACCTCTATTTACTTGAGGTTTTGTAATTTTTTGCAAACTTTATTTAATACAGTAATGATATCCTTTCATATCTGTTGTTATTTATTTGATCAAGTTTCCTTAACAAATTATGATTTTTCCTATTTCAAATGGATCAATATTACTCTTAGTCCTTTGCAATTAATGAGTGCATTTATTCATAGCCTTGATTTCTCTCTGCCAGAACCATTTCCAAAACATCGTAAATAGTTTTGAATCCACATAGAAATCCCTAAAAATACGAACCATAGATACTAGAAATGAAACCCTTTAATAATCAAACAATTATTTAACCATTTAAAAATAGGACATAATCATATTTCCAAGAGAATATCGCTGCAATAGAGTAAGATCGTGATGGAGCTCTGTATATTAAATCTAGCTTATAAACTCAACACTTGTACAATCATCTGGCACGGTTATAAATTTAGATTAAAAATAAAATAGTTAGCATTTTACTACACAACATCCACGAAGGGTTTACCAATATAACAAAATAAATAAACTATCAATTAAATAATGATTGAAAGGCCAACAATAAAACAATTTCGTGAGTTAGGGATCAAATCCCTTGGAGACCAAGTCCACATATATCAACGTTCGTGGAACTACGATTATAACTCCATAAAATATGAATAGCATTGGATGAAATACTGCTTAAACCATTAAAAATAATTGAATAAAAATATAGAGCCATCTAGATAAGTGAACCAAGGTATCACGATAACCAACCAACCATCGAATCCCATAAAGAGTGAATTTTCTAGCCATCGTGTAAAAGGGCCACGCTTCTAGCGCTGACATAACAACAATTCTAGCGTTGGCTTATAAATTCATTAAGCCACATTAAAAATTAAAATAGGGGACAAAGCTAGTTATTTTCTAGTGCTTCTTCAATGAAGCGATTTACACAAAATATTTTCCCATTAAAACAACTATTACAAGGAAATATATCCATTGTTCCATTGCCGAAAATCACACTCCTAACGGAGAGCCCTTCCACCATCAACGGGGTACATTGATCCCCATAATAAAAAAAATACATTTTCCAAGACATTCTATAAAATACAAAGAGCAAACAATTTAAAACCCACGGATTAAAAACCCCACTATTTACACCTTCATTCACCAGCTATCCAATTTTAAAACCAAATACAGAGAATCCATAACAAAATACATTCTCACCATTAAGAGCTTGCCTAGGAATTAATGAGACCACAATTTCATAATTTAACTCAACACAGAGTGTAGGAAACATAACAACGATACAACCATGAAATCCCAAAAATAGGGTTTTAATTAAGTAGTAATTTCACCCACAATAAAGATTAAGTTTACAAATTCTTCCAACACCTAAAGAGGCTCATAATCCCATTAAAAACTTGTTTAAACTCTAAATAGGAAGCCATTAAAAATGCAAATAGATAATCCCCATAACCTATCAAAACACATAACGACCAACTAGAGTATAAGGACCCTTGTGCATAGGCTTACCAAGTTGTGGCTTCACGGTCTTCCTCTCCCTCGGTAGCAAGCTTGCTTCAACGTTGAACCTGCCATGAAAACGAGTCAAATATTAGAACATGTGACAGATGAAAAATAATAAGCAAGAATGGTATACAAGGAAGAAGTGTATACTTTAGCAGCATTGACAACCCTATAACTTTATGTCCATGTTTTCCAATGAAACCACAAGGCAGGGAGCTCGCTCCCCTCAACCACTTCACCATGCAAAAGAGGGATTTTGAAAACCTAGCAATTTTTTTTAGCATAGTCCACCGTGGAAGGTGACACAAGCCCTTCATGTGGTCTCCTTTAAATCCTCAACCACCTCCCACTAAGGTCTTGATTTTTACCCTTTCCCTAAAGTCACTAACCCTTTCTTTATTTTGTTTATGTTTTACACCATGCATTTAAACCCTTAGTTTTAGGGTTAGAACCCTTATTTTTAGATCTTGTCACTGCTTTAGAACATACACTCAGCATATGCTCAGCTACCTAGCACCTGCAAAAACAAGAGGTTCCTCATGCATTAGTTCATAATGAACTAAGTAATCCTAGGTCGTAGGAGTTTTTCATACCTTTTTTATTGAATTGTATGTAATTCTAGCCACCCTTTTTCCTTTAGAAGCAAAGGTAAGTAAGCCATGTCATTGTAGTAAATGAGACTAGGTTACGCGATAAACATCCAATTATAAATAAAAGTAGACTCTGAATCGCACAAGAAACATCATTAAAGAAATAAAAGACATAAATATACAAAAACATGAGTATACAAATAAACAGCAATAAATATCATCGCAAATAGAATACCACGTATTAACCTACAAGAGAAATCCATAACATGAAGACGAAACTATTTATAGATATCCCTTAGATCCTAATAGTTTTATTGACCTTACAATGTATTTATTTATGGATTTTAGGGATATTACAGAAAACATAACATCATTTCTCAATTATTCCCCACTACACCTACTCTAATGTAGGGAAAACATAATAGAGAGTTGGGGAGATAATGAGAAAAACATATTATGATGGTGGAAGTGGGGAAATAATTGGCAAAATATATCAAAATATTATATTTTCCCTATTAAACATAACAAGTTAGCACATATGAATGCCCAAGATGTAGAGGAGTTGGCGATGGGGTATGGTTAAGACTGCCCCTAAGCTGAAAGGTCGTTGGTTCTAATACGGTCGGACACCAAAAAATCCAATATGATAGATTTAAAAAAAAAACACTAAAGATTATGAAGTAATATGAAACATATGCAATATCCAAATAATATATATATACTTCATTCTTTTAAAACCATAATTTTTTACATGTTAATAACATTATCATTAAATAAAATAAAATATTATTAAAAGTTATTAAAATGTTTGGTTAAATAAACTAACAAAATAAAAAACAAATAAATTCACAAAATCACTATAATATATTTTGTAAAAATATCATTAAATATATCAATAAATTGAAAAGATCTTAACATTTGAAGTTCACAAAATTGAATTAAAGTATTTACAAAACCATATAATTCTAGAAAGAAACTAGCATCACCATTTGAATTTCAAAAAAGTGAAATTCAAACTATGAACAATTATATATAGTATTCCTCCTAAAATAGAAAAAAATAAAAAGAAAAGTTCTAAATAACTTTCATAATTCTTTGAAGAATTTGAATTCCACATTTTATAAATAACTTTTATAATTCTTTGCAGAATCTAGCATCACCATTTGAATTTAAAAAATTTGAAATTCAAACTCTGAATGATTATATATATAGTCTTCTTCCTAAATAAATAAATAAAAATACAAAAGTTGTAAATAATTTTTGTAAATAACTTCCATAAGCCTCCAAGCTGGATGAACAAAAAAAAAATACAAAAGTTTTAAATAACTTTCATAAGCCTCCAAGCTGGATGAACAACAAAACGTGACCGATCGCTTCCATAAACCTGAAAAAAACCCATAAAAAGAACACTACATTATTATTATTGAATTCTTCATTATATTACTTTCTTGTAAAAAAACACCACTTAATTATTGAATTCTTCATTATATTAACTTTGTTTAAAAAAAACAGACACATTGCATTAAGAAAACCAAAAACCAACCAAACATCTACATAGAATCATTATATTAACTTTGTTTAAAAAAAACAGACACATTGCATTAAGAAAACCAAAAACCAACCAAACATCTACATAGAATAGTTTACCGCGTAAAATATAATTTCTTAATGTGCAGTGAGATACAAGTGCAATTGGAGCTTCAATTTCCACATCAACCGGATTATCTGTTCCTACAAAAGCATGTTGAAACAAATACCAGAGCACTGAAATCTATTCATCAAATCGAAGATCTGCAAACAGGCTGAAACAAATATAAATCTATTCATCAGATTAAGGATTTACAAACATGTAGACAAGACAATACTTGCTATTAACTAGAGCCTGTGGCAGCGGCCAGCATTTTTACACATCAACCAGATCATTTCTTGTACTTGCAAAAACATGGAGACAAATACCAGAGCTCTGAAATCTATTCATCAAATCAAGAATCTAACTAAGCGCTAAATTTTGCCCGCCATATCTATGTTTTTGCCCGCCAAGGCCCAAAAGAAATAAGCGCTACCGGTCTCCTCCCGCTATAGGTGCCGCCGGGAGAATTTGGACTGAACTACAACAATTTGGTTGCCATATAAATGCTCAGGCAGCTATAAATTGCATGGATAAGTTTCACGTACGATATCACCGTGTAGAAGTTTACCTTTTACTCGTCCAAGGATAAAACCTATGAAACCTAACGAGCACATCTCGTCCAGCCATACCTACTACTACAAATACAAAATATAAACCACATTTTGAAAGCGCATATCTAAGTTTTGCAGAGTAGTTAGTTAAAAAGGCCCTCTTGTAGTTCGTTTCTCCGCGGCTGGTATGTCTTTGCACCCAAACCTTCCATAGCTGAAATGCCTTAGCTGACATGCCGGAAGAGAGAGAGTTTATATACTCGCATCTCTAGAGAATGTGCCTCATAAGCTATCCATGGGTTGAATAAAAGCCGTAGCCCCAAAGTTCAATCCAAGTGCTAGCCTTGTGAAAGCCAGAGAAACCGGTTTTTTGTCATCAATGTTGGACGGTGCCCTACTAGTGTTCATATATGATGTTGCCATATATAAGTTTTCAAATCTGATACTTGCTACGTGAAGTTAACATTGATTGGAGCCCTGTACAACCTCTATGAGCTTGCATGGATACGGTTCATAACCTATGATGTTGCTTTCTATACGTTTACACTACTTGGATTCATATCTCCACTTGTTACTATACGATGTTGCATAAAGTCGTTAACTCTCTGGAGATCGCCATGATGGAGACTTGTTGGCAGAATAGTGCCCCGTATGAGTTTAAACTAGTTGATGCTGGTGGAGATCCACTACTACTAGGTGGTGCTAATGCAAAAGCTGGACAATCCTAAGTTTTCTCTTAGACGTTGACACTTTAACTGGCACTACGTCTGCACTAGGTAGGTGGTGATCCACTAAATTCTGGTACTCAATGTCCATATGAAGGCTCTGGAGATCCAGTTACTCCACTTGGACTAATACTCGACTGGGCTCCTGGGAATAGAAGTCCTCGCAATGCTATGGCAGCAGGTTGAACTCATACGGAGACGTTGGTTGAACCCAGCCACAGAGTAAGTGCCATCTTAGTTTGGGCTAGTTGATGGTATCGAGATCCACTCAACCAGGAGCTCCTATATTATTCACCATTATTTTCACCACCTTCCCATACACTATCAACAGCTGACAGAACAACAAGGAGATAAATACTTTTCATTGCCAGACAAATACCACCTATCACATTCTTAATAGTTTCAAGGGGTAAATAGAAGACTTACATGGCTCATACATCACCTCAGACATCAATCAATACATGGACACATTAAATACACTACTTCAATATCTACGTCCTGCGATACCAGCATCTCCACGTCGTGGCGATGAACAACTTGAATTCTTTTAGCTCCAGCGAACTACTCTAACTGGTTATTCCAGTGCCTACTAGCAAAGGGAGGATAGATCCCTTACACACATATGATGTAGCCATAGATACGTTTACACTTCTATCTTCATAGCCACTAGTGCCGGCCCGAGACAGAGCTAGGCTAATGCTATGGGGCAGATCTAAACTTGCATATCTACTTGCTCCCCCTACCAGCTAATTCCACAGTTCTACTGTGAGAAACATGTTTCCAATGCATAGAGAAGCTGTTCACCTATGATCCTCATAGAGAATTGGTCATGGCCACGTAGCTTACCTAATTAAGGTATCTCCACTTGCCCATAGAAGCTGCTTACCAATGGTTAATACATATATGATGGTGCCGTAGAGAAGTGTCATGAACAAAAAAGGCCCATAGAAGCAGCTTACCAATGGTTAATACATATATGATGGTGCCGTAGAGAAGTGTTCATTGCAATGAAACTTACCTCATAGTAGAGCCATATCCACTAAGTGTTCATATTGGAACAACTGCAAAACCTCATATCATTTTGATGGTTCCAATGGGAAACTAGTCATCGGAGATCTAAACTGGAGATTCTATGGAAGAAACCATACCCTTTCTAAATGTTTATCCCTGGTATGCCCCCTCTAGCACCCAAGTCCACTAGAATGCTTGGATAATAGCCGTTTCACTTGTCCGCTAACTTGGATTCACATGCCTAACCAAGGATAGTGGAAAAGGTCATGGTCATGTTCCTATGGGGCCTATTTTACGTGGAACTCTGGAGAGGCTGGCTCCTCCTTACTATATTATGTCGCCACAGATACTTTGACTTGCCATGAACATAGATACTATAGATATATTTAAGATATGATATTGTCATATAGACTTGCACTTGAACTTGCATCTTAAACGAGCATCTCTACTACTAGTGTTCATAGCAGACCGGATCTACACCTCCTTTTACTATGATGCTATGATGAGGGAGCCATGGAGGCATTGAAGTCCATAACCAGTCCAAGGTTTAACTTGTTGCTCAGAGGCTATATTTGTTTGAGCTAGTTGTTGATGCTATGCTGGTAGAATGGCATTTTATTATGGCCATGCTTCAGACCTTGGGATTTTGATCCCTTATTGCAAGCAGTTGAAACTCTTTTGGCCAACACATTAGCAGGGTTTACCATTATTGGACTTAAATATAAAGCAATTAGTTTATACTGGTCAATTAACCAAGGTTTCCCTCTGGCATCAGCGCTCTATGTGATGACAATTGAAGCAATTGAAGATATGTTGTAGCAAAGTGCAAACCTCAGTCAAATTGGAGGTAATCCTTTGCTTTGGAATGAGGACTTATAGTTTCTAAATGGCCACTAATTAATGATCAGCCACACTAAAATGCCTAAACACCTTCTATCTAGTCTTTGACTCCAGAGGGCAGAAACTTGTGTTATTGTCATAGCGTGGGCCCCTTCCAAACTAGCTCATTGATGCTATGTGGGTTTGGTTTAAGCTAGGGCATATTTTCAATTCCTCAATATTCCCTTCACCTTTAAAGCCTCTCTCAAGGATCTATGGTTGTCGGTGCTTTATAAGATTGAGAAGAAGGTAGCAAAGTAGCTTACCAGGCCTCCTTTAGCTGGTCATTATAAAATTTGCACCAACGGTCTCAATACCACATGTTTATTATCAAACGTGTTAGGTCGCTTAGATATTGATGTATGCCAAAGTCAAAAAGATCCCAGGAAGAGAAACAAGGCTAATGATGAACCCCAAAGCTAACTAGGAAGAGAAACATGATGAGTCCCAAAATTGGCCTATTTTGGTCATATTTTACGGCCATTCGCCCCCCTAAAATACTCAAAACATTGCCACATGTTTATGGATTAATTGCTTGCAAAATGATTATTTTAAAGTATTTATGGGTTTTGGTTTATAAATATCCAAGGTTTAATGTATGTTGATGGATGTGTGTCAGTAGTGGATCTACAAACATGTTGAAAGAACTATAAATATATTCATCGAATAAAGCATCTACAAGACAATACTTACTATTTACTAGAGCCTGTGCTCGTGGGCAGCATTTGATATTGTTGTACAGTTCCCACGCATTTCTGTTCACGGAAGAGCTTTCCCTGAATTGTCGGCGAAGTAACAAGAGCTTGAAGTAACTCGCCACGATCTTTTGAATGAAGCGGAAACGGAGATGAAGGCATATGCTCGAGAACCTGCACTTGGGCCTGCAGAAATTTCACGTATTTACTGGCCTCCTGCAGCAATTCAAAGGTTTCCAACTTGGTACCTAGGGGAATAATCTGCTCAAGGCACCTGATTTTTTCGCGAAATTCCTTCCCCCTATTACGCGCAGCGACGGACTCGGGATTTACCGAAAGGCCACGGCTCACAGAATAACTAGAAACCGGATGCTGGCGCTGCTGTCGCTTATGGGTGGAATCTTTTTTTGACACAGAGGGACGAATTGCTAAAGGGGAGGAGCTCTCGTAGTTTCCGCTGCTGCGCAGCCTGAGGGAAGAATTGTTACCGAGTTTCTTGATTACATCCTCCATCTTGTAACCGCAGAAATATATTGGATACACTTTCTCTGCCTTCAACGCCTCATTACGGTTGCATGGCATTCCGCTGCCAAGAACATGAGAAAGCGGCAGTGCTGCCGGGTGCTCTTCTATGGTTAACGACGGTGAAGAAGCCAATTTCGCTTTGAACAACTCATTTTCAGCGTCTAGCTGGGATTCGAAACTTGATTGCTGCTGCAGCCCGTGTTGCTCGAGCAGTTTCAGATTCACGTTTCCAGATTCCGGCTGGGATTTGAAACTCGTTTGTTGTCTTTCCAAGAGAGCTTCCAAGTTCACATTTTGACACCCTGGTTGACATTGGAAACTTGATTGCTGCTCCAGCCCGAGCAGTTTGCGCTTCAAATTTCCAGATTCCTGCCGGGATTCGAAATTTGATTGCTGCCGCTGCCCTAGCTGCTGTTCGTAGAGCAAGAAAGGATCCTGTTGATGAAGAAAATAATTGTTGGTTGTCTCATTAAGTGGAGTATATTCTCCAAAGGAAGACACTGGCTTATGAGATTCGAAACCTGATTGCTGTTGCTGCCCTAGCAGCGGTTCGCAGAGCAATAAAGGATCCTGTTCACGAGGAAAATGATTATTAAGTGGAGTATCTTCTCCTAAGAGAGGAGCCACATCCATCGGCAACATATCTAGAAGCTCCAGGTCCTCCGCTGCAACGTATGAATTAGGAGCAGCATATCCATTATTATCATGGATCGGGCCCGTCCCTTGATCCTCAAAACCTCTCATTTCCATTTCTTGCAAGTCACTGATGGTGGTAATAGTAATGCAGTATATTACTCACAAATAGTAACCTCTTCAACCTGAAGAGCAGACCCAACCTGAAAAGCAATGCTTCACAAATAGTAACCTCTTCAGACCCAACCTGAAAAGCAATGCTTACAAGGGATGTTACATCCGCGAGAACCCAAACTAGGGTTTTTCTTACCAGTGTAAACATTAGGGTTTTTTTTTGGACCGTGTCAACACAGGCAATTAACCGTTTTATCATAGGAAGCTC
>Ga0233351_1000038_pt1:5000-7500 | contig 9441 bp, 2 predicted proteins | sample GEONDECOMP309_FD_181716 | JGI IMG/M metagenome (GOLD analysis project Ga0233351, IMG submission 181716) | Leaf litter microbial communities from Shasta-Trinity National Forest, California, United States - GEON-DECOMP-309 | ecosystem: Environmental > Terrestrial > Plant litter >...
GCTCTTTTACCCAGGCTATGAAGCGCCTACAAGGCGAAAGAAGTAACCGTCACCATCCTAAAGTAATCCCGTCTTTAGTGGACCTGCCCGCTATAAGCGCTGAGATCACACCATTAACTCTTTTTTTTTGGACTCGAGTCACCTCTTTCATATACCCACCGACCCTTTTTCTGTACCCAAGTCGGTCACAATGCTTCCCGATAAATAAATATTTTTCCGACAAATAAATTTGTATGCAAATCGCTATTGACCCCCCCCCTCACACCAAAAAGAAGGTCGTGATTTGTCGCGCACCTGGCTACTTCAAATTTGGACCCTTCCGCGGCCACAGCGCATTTAGGCTTCGGCTTCAGGGGGGGTGCCCTGAGGTGAGGTTTTGTACGGGAGCTCCCTAGGGTCCCCCGCCTGTGGGAGGGGGTCGGTCACGTGCCCGACAAATAAACTCGGCCGCGGCCACGGGGCATGCGTTCCAGGCTGTCCAGGCTTCGGGTGCCCTGTGACTGTGGCTCCCCGGGCTACGGCTCCAGGCTCTCCAGGCTTCGTGTGCCCTGTAGGTGGCCGCTGGTGAGCCTGTTTCGGGCTGTAGACCGCCCCCATTGGCAGGATCTCGGGCTGTGGGCACGCTGGCGACCCCGGAGCGGCGGCATATGAGAGCCCGCTAGCACAAGACAAACAATCCACTATAAGTGGCTGAGTCAGCAGCCCGCCTGGGGCAGGAATCAGGTTTGAATCGGCTTGGCACCGGCGATATGCAAGGTCATTCCGCGCTAGACCAAATCGGTCTAACCCATATGATCCGCCATGTCTTGATCGACCCTCACAAACTTTTGGTTTTATGCTAGCGTCATGACGGGCCCAGATCTATCATTCCTTACCCGCGCGCCCCCCGAAATAAATTTATAGCGCCCGCTCCAGTGGGCACATCTGAAATCGGAGCACAGCACTGGACTCAGCGCTAAAAACTACGCTAGTATAAAACAAGATCCACCGGCGAAGTCCGACAGACTAAAGTCATAAATGTTTTCAGATCTAAAGTCGAGTCAGAGTTAATCAGACGAACCTCGATCTCCTAACCTCCTAGCTAAATCGTGGCAACACAGCCCCGACAAATTAAATAGGGGTCTTCCCCAGGCTCCGTAGCCTGGGAGGTGCCCCGTAGCCGGCCCGACAAAATAATCCGGCGCTGTGGTGTGCTAGCGGGGGGTCTAGCATGCTAAGTGCGCTGGCGGGAGGGGTTGGCGCCCCGTCTTGGGCGTCCTAGGCTGCGACTGCCCTGTGGCTACAGGCTCTACGCCTCGGCCCGGCCGTACAGCGTCTTCAGGGCACTGACAGCCTGTACGCGACCGCCCCATCCCCCATCGCGTAGTACCCACCGCCTACCCTGGAGCCCACCAGCGGAGGGAAGCACACCAAGGCCCTTGAGACCAGGCGCCTACCCTAGGGCGTGGCCAGGGCGGGAGCTACAGCGCCTCCACCGCCTAGAGCTAGTACGTGTAGCCTACCCTAGGATGTGCTGGGTGCCGAGGCCTACCTACCCGGCCCTTGATACCAGAAGCTTACCCTGGTGTAAGCACCACCCTGGAACCTACAGCGCCTCACCCCCTAGAGCTGGTACCTGCGACCTACCCTGGGATCAGGATGCCCTGTAAGTTCAGCGTACGTGCCCTAAGCTTAATACACCGACCTACCCTGGTGCCATACCCTGTAGGTTACAGCGTCTCTAGCGTACCGTAGCCTGTAGCTTAATACCAGCGCCTACCCTGGTCCCTTCCACTAATACACAGAACCTACCCTCGCCTTCAGACAGCGTTCTAGCTCCAAGTCCGTTGGTACAAGTAGCCTACCCTGTGATTGCGCGAGGGGGAAAAGAGAAAGAGAGAGAAAATGAGTAAGGAGGGGGGCCGTACCAGGCACCACTGCCTAATACACAGAGCTTACCCTGGGATTGTCCCGATCTTACCCATCCCTTTACTACCCCCCTCTTCAGGGGGTTGGGGCAGGAGGGTGCCCCGGGGCTTCAGGTAGGAGTGTCGAGTACCCCCCACCGAAACCCAGCCCCCGAGACCCCACTAGAACCCCCAAGCCTACCCCCTAAGTCCCTACGCCGACCGCCCAAATCCCACAGTGTGGTGCCCCATAAAGTACCCTATATTCAACCCCTCAACTATACCGATCTGGCTCATCTTCCCCTAACCTCGGCCCCTATCCTCGCATCGTTAACCCTAACTCCATACCCTATATACCGACACCCTACTATCTATAGCCTAAAATCACTTAGGCGAGGACTTTGCCTTTGAGAGCGCCTCTCTTATATACCCACCGACCCTTTTTCTTTATCCAAGTCGGTCACAATGCTTCCCGGCAAATAAATAATTTCCCGACAAATACATTTATATGCATAGTGCTATTGACCCCCCTCCCCCACTAAAAGGAAGTCGTGATTTGGTGCATATCTAGGTAGTTGTTCAATCTCTTAGGCCTAGATGATTTTCCCACTTTA
>Ga0233351_1000041_pt1 | contig 9228 bp, 16 predicted proteins | sample GEONDECOMP309_FD_181716 | JGI IMG/M metagenome (GOLD analysis project Ga0233351, IMG submission 181716) | Leaf litter microbial communities from Shasta-Trinity National Forest, California, United States - GEON-DECOMP-309 | ecosystem: Environmental > Terrestrial > Plant litter > Unclassified...
CAAAATAACTTTCTGTCTTGTGGATCCAGTCCTCCTCCGCTAATCAACCCTCATCACCAACGTCCTGTTGGCTACATTGATCTTCCACCTTTTCTTCGCAGCCTCAAAGATATCCGCCGCAGTCATCACACCACCTCCTCTCCGCAGGCTTATACCCTTCTAGTCTCCTTTTTCTCACTCGATACCCAAGTTCCCAACTGTAAGCTCACTCCAATTGTTTCAAACTCTACAATCATTATGGTTATTCCCGCGGCAAAAGCACATCACCACGCAAAGTCCTACGAGAACCGCACTAGACGTGAAATCAGGTCTCGAGAAAGAACGGCAGAGCCAGGACGAATTTGACTTCATCTTCCTCTTTAGATAAGTCCAGATGCAATACAATATAAGACGATAGGGAACGGAATGGATTGGACTTGGTTTAGGGAAGATGAGGTAAGATGGAACAAGATGTCCTTAGCTTTAGAGCTGGGTGTTAACCCCTCCTGCATTGCTACTGATAGTATTCTGCCAGGTGAGGTTTTCGATACTCTAGAACCTCTCACGCTCGCTGCCGTACTGTATCTTCACGAAATCAGGATGTATGGAGTACGAAGTACGCAGTATAGAGAAAGCGTGGTGGCGCAGATAGGGGTAGCGCTAGAGGGGCTTCAAAGCTTAGACATAATCCGTAGCTACTTCCTAAAATAGATTTTGGCTTGATGTTCACATTCGGTGTGACAGATAGGGAATACATAATCTAAATATAATCATATAACTGCAAGTTCAAGTCATAGCTAGGTAAATGAAGTTTTTTAAACGTTTCCTGATATAATTATAAAACCCATCTAAGCCATAACACGGTTTACCTACTCGTAATATGCTCGAGTAAAAGTGATGTAATATATATAGGTTTCCAGGGATTCTGATAGAATGTAAGCTACAAGGTAGTGCTTACAATCTGAGAGTTACTCGTACTTTAATTGTATGACCATCCCTCGATCTATTAAAAGTACTAGGATTTACTATGGAGATTTATACCGTTCTCCGTATATCAATGGTTGGTGGGTTCCCGAGGCAGGCGCAGGGCACGCTCCCGTGCGGCGTTGGAGAATGTGTAACTCGCGACTCCTTAGATAAGTATGTAACATGGCATTCTTGGCGGCGTCTCTTCTTCTCTCTTTCACTGAACATGTCATGATAATATTCAACAATCGATAATATGGGGTATAAGGACAAGGACGATCTTCGCTGGAATGCGCGTAGCCGTGATAAGTCGTTTGTGGTAAGTCGAATTCAATATCTCTCACGCGCCCTCTCTTTAGCTCTCTAAATCTCTTCACCAGTCCTCGCTGCGACGTCAGGCCTCGAATCAGAAAATCGTCCGCGGTGTAGGCCTGACGTTTTTCGTACTCGCGTTATTCTATTTCTTCCGTTCCAGCGTATTCGAATCATCGCAGACCAAGTTTAATTACGTGCCCATCCCAATCCGACCAGAACGATACCCCGTCGCATCCTATCTCCAACTCCCCAAAGGCGCAAAGAAGCTCCCCAAGATCCAACATGTGCCTGTTCCTGAGACTGCAGAAGCAAAGGCAGTGCGATTGCAGAGGTTGAAGGAGATTCGCGACGCGTTCTTGCACTCGTGGAGAGGGTACAAGAAGGAGGCATGGGCGCAAGACGAATTGCGGCCCATTGCTGGCGGGTACAAATCTCCGTTTTGCGGATGGGCAGCTACAATGGTGGATGCGTTGGATACGCTGTGGATTATGGAGCTGTATGAAGAGTTCGATATTGCGCTGAAGGAATTGGAGAACATAGATTTTACACATACGGAGGGTTGCCAGATTAATCTCTTTGAGACTACGATTCGGCATCTGGGAGGTCTGATTGCTACGTGGGATCTCACAGGGGGAAAGTATCCTATTTTGATGACAAAGGCCTTGGAGCTTGCAGAGATATTATATACTGCGTTTGATACTCCGAACAGGATGCCTTCTCCGCATTATCATTGGTCCTCGTAAGTTACTTCCTAATTTCTGCCAAGTTCTATCTGATCATGTTCCAGAACGAAGGATAATGCACACGATCATATGCCAAGTCGTTCAGTCGTCGTAGCTGTGCTTGGTTCTCTGTCCCTGGAATTCACCCGCCTTGCTCAAATCACTGGGAACACCAAATACTACGATGGTATTCAGCGAGTCACGGATGAATTGGAGAAGTGGCAAAGCGGAACTAATCTGCCTGGGATGTGGCCATCAGTTGTAGACGCCACACATGTCAATGAAAGCATCGCACTTGCGTCGCCATATGCGGGGACAGCGGAGCTATTCACACTGGGAGCTCTCGCCGACTCGACTTATGAGTACCTGCCAAAGGTAAATTCCCTCTTAAATGTTCAAATTACAGGTACTGATTGTGGTAGCAATTCATGATGCTCGGAGGACAATCCAAGCAAACCCGGACTATGTACGAAAACTTCATCGAAGTAGCCCGAGAGCATCTCTTCTTCCGTCCCATGACAGTCAAAGAAGAAGACATCTTAATATCAGGAACCGTCAACGCCTTCAAAGGCGGAGAACCACTCCTCAAGGCTGAACAACAGCATCTAACTTGCTTTGCTGGCGGCATGCTTGCCATTGCCGGCAAGATCTTTAACCGACCTGAAGACTTGGCAGATGGGGCTAGACTTACAGATGGCTGTGTGTGGGCGTACAGGAATACAATTTCGGGGATTATGCCGGAGACTTTCACAGCTGTCCCGTGTGAGGATAGGAAGCATTGTCCATGGAGTAGCAAGAAGTGGTTTGAGGCTATTGATCCTGATGCTGATGACGCAACTATAAGGGCTAGGATTAAGGAGAAGAAGCTTTCGCCTGGATTTGTGCATATTACGGATGGGAGATATCTGTTGAGGTATGTTTTCCTGGTGCTACGAGGTCCTCGTAACCCTACTTACATGTGTCTAGACCAGAAGCCATTGAATCCGTCTTTATCATGTATCGTATAACCGGCAATTCCTACTGGACCGATGCCGGCTGGGACATGTTCCGCGCCATCATCGCGCACTGCACCACCGACATCGCCGCGTGTGCTATAGATAACGTGCTTGATGCTGCTCCCGTTCAAGTTGACGAGATGGAGAGTTTCTGGCTTGCTGAAACGTTAAAATATTTTTACTTATTGTATAGTGATGTCGGGGTCATTAGTTTGGATGAGTATGTGCTGAATACAGAAGCGCATCCCTTAAGGAGACCAGTGTAAAAGAAGAGGAGGGTATATCATTAGATTATGTGTATTGGATTGCATTGATTAGGCGCGGGGTCGGCATTTGGGTCGAGGATATCTGTATTCTTCACTGGCTTCAAAAAACATAGAAATCAAGGCTTTCTGGCCTGTTGTAAACTCTGTCGCATTGGCAAATCCATTTGACGTGAGCCTAGCAGTTTATTGTAACACTGTACATGTAAATGCATCTCTAACAATGATCAAATGACCCGTAGACCTCGATGCGAAGTAGAACTTTTGATCTCGCCCTCGCCTTCGCCCTCGCCCTATCTTCTCTGCCCTAAAATCACTGTCCGATGCTGTGAAAAAGCAAATCGGGCCCCGTCAGCGAGTAGGGAATCGTCGCCCGCGAAAAGCCACGGGGGACCAAAACGCCCCACGGAAAGGGCGAAAAAAAGGGCGAAGGGCAAAGGGCAAAAAGGGCAAAAAGGGCGATAAATGCGAAGTGCAACAAAACCCGATCGGGCAACCGATGCCCGTGTGAGGTATATGATTGGATGTCACATGGAAAGTATAATGCGTGGTTGAGTTCAATATAGTAGATGGATTTGCTGTCACGCCCCGCCCGAACGCCCCGCAGATGATTGCCCTATTTGCCCCCTTTCATGTTGTGATACAGCTACAGCTACAGTTTTAGATGAATGAAATGAGGGGATTGAGTGAGTGAAACAATGAATAAAGGCATTAATTCTTATCCCGCGCCTCGAGTACTGCCTTACACAATGCCTTATTACTGAGCGCATTAACCCTACTGCCCACAACTGTCCCCAGATACTCTTCTACGAGCGGCGCCTCTGCCGCCACCGTTCCGTTCGCAGTCCCGTTTCCGTTGGTCATAGCGTCAGCAGCAGGATCAACAATACTCATGACTGCTTTGAGAAGCACAGCGATAACCATGCGTATGCTCTCGTCATTGGCACCACGTTCGTTTTGAGCTTTTTGGATCACGTATTCGAAGGGCTTGATGTTTGGCAAGAGGACAGAACGCACGCCTTCTGGACCACCGATTGTGAGCAGTCCGGAGATGGCGCCGTAGTGTTCGCCGAGGGAGCGGGAGGGGTCGAGGAAGTATTTCAAGCACGTCCTTGCCAAACGTGGGCGGAGCTGCAGCGAGGATTCTGCATACTTGCTTGAGATTTGCCCTATCAGTGACGATGCTAGCTCACGAAGCTGGAACTGCGCCTGTAGGTTTGCAGGCGTTTCGGGACCGAGGGACCGGCCGATGAGGCATGTTAGGACGGGGGGCACGAGGGCCGCGACGTAGGGTTGTATGAAGAGGGATTTATTGGTGATCATAGCTGCTGTTAGCTCCATCATTTGGCGCAGCACGAAAGTGTTGTTTAGGGAGTGCGTGACTTTCTCCGCGATGAAGTGTACAAAGTAGGGAACTAGTTGGTGTAGGCCTGGATCTGAGCGAACGCTTTCGAGGGCTGATTCACGCAGGATGACAACTTCGGGATCGGGGTCTTCGTCTAGGATTGCGGCCTTGATCTTGTCGAAGAAGAGGATGAGTTCTTTGGAGACAACATGCTTTACGAGTGGCTTGAAGGAGACATTGTCGTTGCCTGCTAAGGCTGCAAGACTCGGATTTGCGCCTGGACCTTTGGGGACCAGTTCTGTTGCTCGTGCTTCGGCGGTGGTGGGGTTTTGGGGTATTGAGGGCTGGACGCCTTCTACGGCAAGCCAATGTGCTGTATACAATTAGTTGAATCCCTTTCCATTCTCATAAAGTAACATACCGGTGAACGACATATCCCTAGGGACCTTTGGTAACGGCGCATTGATCAACTTCTCAAAATCCACCTCCTCATCCTCAATATAGAACAGCGGTTGTCCCGGTCCTAACGAGGCCTCCCCAAATCTCAGTGGCCTCGTAGATTCATAGCCATAGAGCGGTTCAACATCTAGCACTTTCAATGCTTGTGAAATGTCCTGCGTTCCTAGTACTGTTCTCTTCCCCGCATGCATGAATCGCATCGCCTCTACTATGACTTGACCGACCCGGTATTCGACTTCTTGGGAGAGCGATCGTACGGCTTCTTCGTTCAGGGAGGATATGCCAACGGACTCTGCAACGTCCCTGACGTTGTCGGGATTCCAGACTAGCTTCTGTTCTGCCATGTTGAGGGATGGATGATGAGGTTCGGAGGGGGTTGAGAAGCTGCGCTAGGAGATGATGAAGACTGCGCTTTGTTGGAGAACAGTATCAAGGTGTCAAAGATGACAATTCCTTGGTCTTCAAGTCATCGAGTTGAGCGTATGCGACCTTGAAGTTGGCGTGGTGTTTGCGAAGCTTTGCGCTGGCCGCAGGGGTTATCTTTGAAATCCGTAGAGCTGTCAAAGGGCAATTGAATCAAATTCTCCACCTACAAGATACTCCTGAGGTTGAGGTGAATATGAATTTGTCGATTTATCGTCGTCGTTGTCGAGGCAGGTTACAATACTGTAGAGTCAATACTGTAGAGTTGTTGCAAGGCTGAAGTGTCAAAGCTTGCGCTAAAAAGTCGCATCCCCCACCAGATTCAGGACGCGAACTACCCCACTCGTACATAGCACTTCAATTGAAAGTTTGGTTATAGACTTCATTTCGAATTTCCCCATATCATTTTCTTGTGAAACAGTCCTTCATTAAATGGCCAGCCCTTCCGAAGATCCATACCCCTGGCAAGAACCCGCAAAGCCCGTCTCAAGAGGTGCATTTATTGTAGTTGAGGGCCTCGATAGAGCGGGCAAATCAACTCAAGTGAAGAAGTTATGCGATAGACTTTACGCAGAAGGTCACAATGTAAAAGCAATTGGATTTCCAGGTAACTAAATATACTCTTTACCCATTCCTTTTCTATATCATATCATCATTTTCACCTGAAATCCAAGCACGTGCTGAATCCCTTTTCTTCACAGACCGAACATCCCCAATAGGGAAAATGATATCCAGCTACCTGAAAAGTCAAACCGAAATGGACGACCATGCAATCCATCTTCTATTCACAACTAATAGATGGGAGAAAGCGTTCGCCTTCCACCTTACCCTCCATCAGAATCTCACTAACTCCTTATAGACAATGGATGAAAGACCAAATAGCCCACGGCTACACCCTAATATGCGACCGCTACTACTACTCCGGAATTGTCTACAGCGCTGCCAAACATCTCCCATCACTATCCCTCGCCTGGGCTCGCCAACCCGAAGTCGGACTCCCACGCCCGGACCGCGTCGTGTTCCTAGATCTCGACCCTGAAGCGGCGGTTAAGAGAGGTGGGTATGGGGATGAGAAGTATGAGAAGAGAGAGATGCAGGAGAGGGTTAGGGAACTGTTTTTGGGACTGCTGGGTAGAGGGGGTGAGGAAAGTAGTGATTTTTTTGTTGTTGATGCGAGTGTGGGGGTGGAGGATGTTGCGGCTAGCATTTGGGGGGAGGTAGGAAAAGTGGTGAATGCTGTGGAGGGAGGAAAGTGGTTGGAACTGGGAAGTGTTGGGGCGTTAGAAGAAGAGGGTGGTTGAATTCAAATAGAAAACAAGATGATGGCTACCACTTATGTCAAAGACTTGTATCAAAGAAGCCAGTGAGTATTAGCGCTGTTAAATATTGGCGAACAGCCTTCAATTGTTGAATCTCCGTAGAGAGGAGTACTTTCGAGTGTTGACAACTCAGTGACCAGATAAATATGACTCTCATGTAATATAATATGGCGTTAAGACCAAAGTAACAACGCCGACCGTGGTGTTGAAGACCTTCCATCCCCGTTCAATCCATGCAACGCCTCGCCTTGTAAAACGCTAATCAAAATCTCCACCCATCCATACAAAATCATCGTCTATTAAGCCCCACAAGACTGAAGAACTCATTTCTAGTCTTCTCCCTCTTTTCGATGCAGCCTAGCACGCAACTCGTAATCGTAGTTGCGCTCGTCTTCTCTACACCCCGCATCACCATGCACAAATGACTAGATTCCATGACTACCGCGACACCTTGCGGTTTTAGCACTTCCATAACGGCGTGGGCGACGTCTTTGGTGAGACGTTCCTGGATTTGGAGACGGCGGGAGAACATGTCTGCTATTCGGGGAAGTTTCGAGATTCCGATCACGTCTTTGTCGGGGATGTAACCGATGTGCATCTGGAAGATATGTTAACCCAAAAGTCCCATGCCTCTTTCCGTTTATGAAATCCTACCTTTCCAGTAAATGGTACCATGTGGTGCTCGCAAAGACTGAACACCTCGATATCCTTCACAATGACTAGTTCATTGTGTCCCTCGTGGAAAATAGCATTATTCACAATATCTCGCACATTCTCCTGATATCCTTTTGTGAAGAACAACATAGCCTTGGCGTATCTTTCTGGTGTTCCCAGCAGTCCCTCTCGATCCGGGTCCTCCCCAAGGCATTCGAGAATTGTTCGGACGGCACCAGACAGCTTCTGGAGCCTGGCTGTTGCTTGTTCGGGGGTTTCTTCTTTTCGTTCGCGGGTGCCTCGACCTTGAAAAATGTCAGTCTAATCACAGTGTACGTAAAATTGGAAGCCTACTTGGTCTGCTGAGCCCATCAAAGTCTATTACTGGACTTGGCGAGCGAGTCCCAGCAAGTTCCTTCTTGGATCTGGAAGAGGATGCTTCGTCCCTTGGATCTCTCGCAGGCTTACTGACGCTGTGCCTCCTCTTTACGCCGTTGACCTTGGAGCCTTTCTCGGACTTGGACTTTCTCTTCCTCTTTTTGCTTTGCCCCTCATCATCTGATTTGCGCTTCGAGGTCCCATTGTGGATACCATCTTCGGAGGAGGTTACTGAAGGCATATCTTCAATGGCCTCTTCGTCGTCTTCTTTACCTGGAGTTGGTGGATTGGCGAATTGTACCATTTTATGGTCCGTTTGCAGAAAGAGAAGGGAAGCTTAGGTGATAAAAATATATCGCATATTATTGCCCGATAGCCCAGCAGCACGCTACTGTAACGCTAGGGATATCTCAACCCTGGGTTCTACACTGATTAGCGCAACAAGCTCGGCTCAGCTCAGCCTTGTCTTGTCTTGTCCAAAACAACATCACTTCCATCCATCAATCGCCACGGCTACGGCTACACATATCTTGAAGGACACCTTAGGTACTATACAACTTCAACATCAACATCTCCAAGTCCAGCACCTACTCCAACTCCGTCTCTCTGGTACACTATCAAATATTTTACCTCTTACCTGGTGAATCTCCTAGTCATCATTCATCATGGCCTCTCCTCCATACAACCACAACTACACCTCCGCCATCTCCCCTCCCTATCCATCCAACGCGCAACTTCCCCAGCCCCCGAAACGACGGCAATCGGATATGCCTTCCTCAGCACCAGCCCAAAAACGGCGCAAAGCCTCCATGCTCTCCACCACTTCCGCAGCCTCCACCCACCCCCTTCGCCAGACCTCATTCCCTCCCGAAAATGCCTCCCACACCACACCCGCATTCTCGCGCTCCCCTACCTCAGACACAATGTCCTTGGTCTCTGGTAGCGGAGCGAAGAAGAAGCGCGCACGCAAGCCTAAAAAAGGCGAGAATGATAAATCTTCTGTGGTTGGGGGTGAGGGAAAGAGGAAGCGCAGAGCGAGTACGGCGGAGGAAGAGGAGGATGATGGGGGTGGGAACATGGATGTCCAGATGGCGGCTGGGACGCTGGAGGAGAGAAAGAAGGAGATGGAGCACAGGGCTCTCCTTACCAGTAATCTTGACGCGCAGCAGTTCTCGCGGTTTGAGGCATGGAGGTCAAGTAAATTGCCAGATGCGATTGTTAGGAGGGTATGTCTATTCTTTTCGAGCTCAAGCCGAGGCACCTGGTATGCTAACTGTAAATAGATTATCAACCAGACCCTTTCTCAGTCTGCGCCTACGAATGTTATTCTTGCCGTCAAGTCCGCGGCCAAAGTTTTTGCAGGCGAAATGATCGAAGGCGCGAGGAAGGTGCAAACACAGTGGCTGGAGA
>Ga0233351_1000043_pt1 | contig 9065 bp, 20 predicted proteins | sample GEONDECOMP309_FD_181716 | JGI IMG/M metagenome (GOLD analysis project Ga0233351, IMG submission 181716) | Leaf litter microbial communities from Shasta-Trinity National Forest, California, United States - GEON-DECOMP-309 | ecosystem: Environmental > Terrestrial > Plant litter > Unclassified...
TGTAGGCGAAGCTTTGACTATGTTTCTTGCTCCTGGCTACGGAATCGATGTGATTGAACTTGATTACACTCAATTGCCTGAAATGGCCGTTAATATGGGTGAGGTAGCTACATATCTTAATTCATTACCAAAAGGAGTATTGACATACAATGAAATGCGAGCTATACTGAGATACGGTGAGAAATCAGAGGCATACATGAATGAGCATTATGTTGATGCTACACTAACAACATTAAAAAGGGTATTTGACGGAACAAATATAGCTCCGTCTGGTACACCGCCGGCTAATGATGCGCCTACACAGTAAGCTTGTTATACCACTCTATAAACTGGAAGCATGCATGCCACGTGCTCTCTATTTTACTGGTTAGCGTAATGTCGCTATAATACACCGGAATTTCAGGCATTTTGTCCGATCTGAATTTAGTACCCTGAATCGTGCATGCGTTGGAATGGATATACACACCAAAATAACCATGGTCATTGTGATGGATTGATTCTATGCGCTCAACGACTTTCATTAACAGATTCCAGTCTTTGTGTAATTCATCATAGCAACTGCCATCATAGTAATTTTCTTTCATGAAATCGCAAATAAGCATATTACACAACTTATAATTCATATTCAGCATTTTATTCCTCCTCTAACCTGTGACTCCCTGGCACGTGTATGTAAGTAATCGGTTTATTCTTTTGGTTATGCCTCATGTTGCCACCTTTAGACTGATGCCCTAAGTGTATCATAGCACAAACACCACAGCGATAGGATACCAGTCTCTTCCATCGCTTCATGTTTAGGTTCTTGGCAGACATGTTCGCCTCTTCTTTAGTGGCATAAGCTATTTTACCGGCGCATTGTTTGTCGAGTCTAATCATATGTAATCCCTATATTCTACAACTATACTCACTCTGTTCTTTAAAAAATCATCCTCATGCAATGTTTCTGTTAATGAATAGAATAAGTAGCCAACAGCATCTTTTCGTGCTATTTCATCTGACTGTCTTCTGATCTCCTTCATTACATCCGCATCTTTAGACTCTTGCTTCGCAATGTTAAATACGCATCTAAATTTTTGATGTATCATACTAATTCAAATTAAAACATTCAACTTCTACATGAACAGGAACGTAAGGCACTAAGTCAAGCACGCAACCCATTTCACGGTCATTACCTAATAATCGGTCTACATCAACCCAATTAGCAGCAGTGAGAGGTTTGTTTGATTTCAGCATGTCATCGTATGAAGGCATACATCCATTGATATTGGCAGCAAACTGGTTAATCATCCTAATCCTGAATGCATACACCTGCTTATTGCGCTCTTCCTGCATGCGTAAGGAATGATACTTAGCTTTGTAACGTGCGTAGGTTCTATTAGCAGAGTAAAACCAGAACGATAAAGATATTGCGGATAGTATAATTGTAATTATCATTTGTACCAAACTTTAGTGTGAATTTGTGATTGTTTATATTTTCTGGTTTTACTTCCGTATAGATATCTTAATATAGTAAGTATACCATTCAAAGCATCCTGTTTTGTTTTGTAATGTTGCTCAATACAGAGCCGTTCAAAAAGACTAAAATGGGTTTCTCTATTATCTTTTATTTGATAGGGGTATATCAAGTTTGGATAATAATTAATCTCAAACCTACATCTGACTTTTCTAAGTAGCTTCGTTTTCATCCCTAAAAGTTCTTATGTCGGTTCAAAAATCTGTTAACTACGGTCTCAGGATCAGCATTTGGAGAAAGGTATATCGTCATTCTCTCAGAGGGTATCCAGATGCCACTCTTACCTGACACGTTGCTATTCTTAATCACATGGATAGCCGGATCGAATTTAGGCAGCTGCTTTGATTCTTTACGTGACTTCTCAGGAGTAGCATTCATCTTTACGATTGCCCGATAAGATAACCCCATTTTTTGAGCCTGACGTTTACATGCCGCCTGACTTACCCCTAATTTAAGTGACACAACCAAGTATCCCTGTTGAATGTTTAGTTTTAGGTATGAGTTCATTGCCTCATCCCATTTGATTTTGTTAGCCATAATTATATTCCTTTCACGTTGTTTTCAGTGCCCTTGCCATTAATAAACTTATCGATAGCGTTATCCATTAATGCTTTTGTGATGCCTTCCAGTTTATCGAAGAATTCAGATGGTATCTTTATAGCCAAACCCATACCTTCAAGAAGAACTATTATATGATCTTCCTTAACGTGTATCGTATAGTTGTCTTTTAATTCGAGTAGTTTTACTGTTCTGTTGTCCATATTTATTTTTTTTTAAATCTTAATTTCGCTTTTGTCGGGTGATGACTGTAGTATTGAACCTTAGCGAAAACTTCGTTATAACTTAAACCAGTCATCTCAGAACAAACCCTAACTGATAAAAATTCAGCCACTTTTACTCCTTTACGATTAAATACCTCTATAGGGAAGTCGTCTTTATATTCTTTACAGTACGGGTCATTATCGATCATCACTTGGAGTCTAAGACCAAATCTACCCATTCTGTACTTACAAATATAAGTTCCGTCTGGCAGCAATCTATAATCTCTGTTTTTATAGAAAAGCTTACCGTTTTTGCAATCATAATATTTGTCAAATACCAATTGCTGAGATTCGTATGATCTCAAATATTTATATTCTGAACTATATTGGTATAATTCTAATTTTGGTTTGCCTGCCATTATTGTTTAATTGTTAATTCTTTGCCTGTTAGAGAATGGTAGATGTTCTGTAGTTGGTGAACCGTAGTAACTTCCGCACTGAATTCTCTGACTCCATATTCAGAGCAAGGGAAACCTAATCCAAACTTGTCTTTTTTATGTATGATGTATAGTATATCAAAACTAAAGTACCCGTTAACGTACTCGTCCTGCTCAAAACCCATTCTGTATAGCCATTCTTCGGTTAAGGGGATACATCTATAATCCTCTAAATTAGTCAATCCTTGATTGTAATTAAACATATCTCTTGATACAAAGTATGCCTGATCATCATCTGTAGGGTGCAATATTATATTCCCAACCCTTAGTTCCCTAATTTCCATCTTAATTACTTGTTATTGTTAATCCTGCTGATGTTTGACATTCAATGTAATGATAACTGCCTTTAGATTCATCCACGGGCTTAGATCTGTGTTTAACGAAACACCTCCTTATAAAGAAGTTGAATGTGTTATCTGAATAGTTTTGTGTGATCTTAGCTACCATAACCATTTTAGAATCGTAATAAGATTGCTGCTCCATGTACATATCGCTTTCTAAGTTCGGGTTGTCTGACAGGAAAGAGCGAAACTCTTCCTCTGATACATTTTTATAGCAATCATGTTTCTTTGGTGATTGGTCTGCTACAAAAATACGAATGCCGATTATTTTACCTTTATCTTCCATCTTATTTCTCCTTTACTTCGTTTAACATTCCCTCGGCAATGTACTTTTTTGCCAGGTTAGACTTAGACCGTTTCTGTTTAATGGCCTCTTTCTCAAACTTGTCCATTAAGTCAGAGGTAAGCGTTATTTGCACCTTGTTACTCTTCATGACACAATAATACGCAAACTGATACATATTATCAATAGGTCACGTTATTGTTACAATACTTATTTTGTACTTTTACACATCATGAATAAACCAAAGGAAAAAACAGAGGCGCAAAAGACAGTTGAAAAACTGAATCAGCGGACTATGCCGGTGGATGCCAAAGAAGCTATTCAAAAGAAACAGGAGTACGTTAACAAGCCAATCAACAAATAATGATATTCTGCAAAGAGCTAAATAAATCATTCACAACTAAAGAGGAAATGGCTAAGGCGCTTGTTAAAAGTATGCCTGAGATATTGAAATTGAAGAAGGAAAAGGTTTATGAGTCTCGCAGTAAAGGTATTGGTGTCCCGCTTCGTGTACTGGATACATCGAAGCTATCCCTGAGCACTGGTAAATTAGCGTTTGAAACCGATAATGAGCATTACTACATCGCAGTTAACACCACCCTTGTACTGGATTCTCATGACGATTTACATGATGATAACTGCTGGAATGATAGCGTTGTATCTGAACAGGGTAAAAACTATCTGGTTTTGGATCACAGTTTATCTATCCTTAATACAGTTGTTAAGAAAGCGTACATTGAGCAGTTTGTGGCTACTATTCCTTTTGCTGCGGTTGGTAAGAACTACGGAGGCGATACACAGGCATTGATTTATAAGTTTCGTAAAGATGCTGTTATCAATAAAGCCGCTGCTGACTGGTTAGAATCGGGTGATGACATAGAGGCATCCGTTCGTATGGTGTATGTTGAGCTGTACTTCGCATTAGACAGTAATGATCCGGATTATGCCGACCTGAAATCGATGTATGATCTGTATTACCCGAAGATCGCCAACAAAGCGGACTTTGAATATATACCTTACTTCTTCGTTGTAACGAAAGCTACTAACGTGATGGAAAGTTCGTTGGTTATCGCAGGCAGCAACCCTGCTACAGGACAGGTATCCATACCGAACGATCCGGAACAGAAAAATATTGAGCCGCTACAGAGCACTCAAAAACTAAAGTCAAGTTTATTATTAACCTAAAAACCAAACAAAATGGTCTTCGTAAAGAAATCGCCTGCGGAATTTGAAGCTCTGTCAGAGTATCAAAAAGAAAAATACCTCGATGAAAAATCAGCTCATGAGGCTGCTCAAGTAAAAGAGGCTGCCGATAAATCAGCAAAAGAAGCTGTTGAAGCAATGCGTAAAGAGTTTGAAGCTGCCAATAAGGAATTGCTAGACAAGCTTAAAGAGGAAAATGAAACTAAATTGAAAGAGATTGCTGATAAGCATAATCTGGATATGGAAGACATTGCCGCTAAAATGAAACGTGCTAAGATCGGTGAGATCGACGCCCGTATGAAAGGATTCAGCTCTTACATCACTGAGAAACTTTCAACAGATGAAGGTATCAAAATGATTAAAGGCTTATTCTCAGGTCAACGTGAGAATTTTAAAGCTGATATCGAAGATGCTGACGTAATCAAAGCGATGGCTATTCCTACCAACGGTGTAGCTCCTCAGTTCGGTGCGATTGTAGGCCCTGGTCATGACGAAATTCATGCGAGAACGGTAATCCCTGTATTACCTACTACCAGTAACCTATATCGCTTCATTCAGTATGTAGTTTCTACAGATTCTACACATACAGGATTCGGTACAGTTGCGGTAGGTGCTCAAAAACCTAGTTTAAACTACGTTGGAACCGTTAAAGATGCTCCTGTACGTAAAATTGCGGGTTTGCTTGATGTACCAGACGAGTTAATGGATGATGTTGCTGGTTTCACTGCATGGATTGCTTACGAGCTACCTAAAGCTTACCTTGATTTTGAAGACCTACAAATCTTCAAAGGAGACGGTACAGGTGAGAATTTGACGGGTCTTTGGCAGCAAGGTGCTAATCAAACGTTCCCTCAAGGCACAGTAACCGCCGCTTCAAATGTAATTGATAAAATTGCTGCTGGTATTACTGAGGTTATTAAGCTAAAACGTACTACATCAGCCGTATTCGTTTCACCTACTTCATGGTTGTCAATGTTGATTAACAAAGGAACCGGTTCAGGCGAGTACACTTATCCGATAATTTTCACGCAAACTGGCGTAATGACAATTGGTGGCGTACCTATTTACTGGTCGAATGTATTTTTGGATGGTGAAGGTTTAGTAGGTGATTTTGCACATGGTACAGCGATTATGCAAAAAATGGCCATGAATATCGGTTACTTTGAACAAAACAAGGATAACGTAGAAAAGAACATTATCACTATTCGTTTAGAAGGAAGGATTGCCCTGCCAATTTTCTACCCAGAATCATTTAAGAAGCTACTTCTTACTGTACCTGCATAGTCTGGCAATTGAAATATAAAAATCCCCTTAGCGTAATGTTAAGGGGATTTTTGTTATATCAAATTAACACTGAATCCCCTAAGGCTTAGTTTGTACGAGACAGAATCATATTCCAAAACCTCGTACTCATAAATGTTAACCAGTACTCTGTTAGAGCCCCTTGATACATCTTGCAATTCGAATACAACAGCTTTCACATCAGGTTGTAACATGTGAATAGGCAGAATCATATCATCCTTCATAAATGAATACGGATTTATTCTATCGTGCATATTATTACTTTTGTCTAGTATACTGAAAAAATCATCCGCAGACTCATTTTTAATTACAAATATCGTTTTGTTTTCCATATTAATTTTTAGATTTAAATGTGATTTTCTTTGTTATATAGTTACTGTTTTAAAATCTTTACCTGATAAACTAACCTTCCTTAGTAAGTTTCCTTTTGAATAGCCGTACCCCGAACCTCCGATAGTGTCATAAATTCTTATTGAGCCTTCGTCTACCTCATAAAATTTATTAATAGATACTGTTTCGGTCAATTTATCTTCTTCAAAAATACTTAATTCAGCTACGCACCAACACCTTCCTTTATATATTGTAAGTATAACAAGATCAACCATTACGCAAATTATTTAAAAGGTTTAAAATTTACGTTTGATACTTCTCTTTCGATTCTTTTAATTTCTTTGATTCGCTCCTTAATCTTCTTCCTGGTCGGAGTATTATTATTAGAGGCGCCACCGAATACTTTACCAGGGTCGTTGTATCCTTTAGCCAATAGCGCATCGTTTAAAGCGAAATCAAACGTTTTATCAATTAACTGAACTGGATGCCACACAGGAATAGGGTTTCCTAATAAATCAATAATCCTTTTTCCGTCTGCATTCTTTTCAAAACCAAACTGAAATTGAGGCGCTCCCTTTATGTAAGCCCTAAGCATTCTTTGATAAAAATGTCTTTCCCTGTTGTCAGCGAAACCGGTTAGTTTGCCGCCGAATTGTTTTAAGCCCTGATTTTTCAATCTCGCTTCTCTTTTGATCGCTCCATGCGATTGTTCTGGAATTGCGCTATCCTGCATATTATTATTGTTTTTGTTTAATTTCTAAATCAGATTTTCTACCTAAAATAACCTGAGTTATCTCTAGTTGAGAATGTTTCTTAATCTCCATACCGAAGATAACAGACCCGTATTCCAGCATAGCAAGCACAAAAAAATGAGTTGATACATAAATAATATCGGGGTCGTACCCTTTTATTTTTATAAATTCTATGCGTTGCAACTCTATTTCTTTAGCTACAGAATCCATTAGCTTCTTTTGTATATCTCTTACCATATCATATATAGATTCTTCGTAATTCATTCACCAAATATACAGCCTAATAATTTACCTTAACGTACTATTGTTGTTACAATACGTTTTACCTATCTTTACCATTATGAAAGTAAAATATCTAAAACCACACAACGGCAAATCTATAGGTGACGCCGAAGAAGTAGATAATGATTTAGGCAACTATCTTGTTGCTATGGGGGTAGTTAAAGAGGTTAAAACGAAAGATAAGTAATGGATGCGCTGGACGTGATATCTCTTGACGAAGCCAAATATTCATTGGTTGTAGACTATCCCGATAAAGATGGTGATATCACCAGGTATATAAAAACCGCTGTAGCTATCGTAGAGAGGTATACTAATTACGCATTATACCAGCGAGCAGTTACTTATACTTTGCCTTTATGCGGTAATATGGAGATTTACGATTACCCGATTTCATTCGATGAAGGGAACACTACTTATGACAGGGTATTGAGTGTGGTATTATCGGGACAATCAGGAGCCAAGTCAGACGCAACCATAGGCTATGCGGATGTAGCAGACATACCTAGCCCGCTAATTGATGCGTGCTATAAAATCATTACATACTTATCCGAGAACAGGGACATTTATGAAGAAAATTTACCGAGTGACGTTCAGGGATTAATCAACTCTTACAGGAGGAGTGCAACATTTTAAATTATGGCAAAGCAGATATTACTAGTAAGGGTAAACGACAAGATGTTGTCTAGCGAACAAATAAAACAATTACGGGAATCAGTAGAGCAGTCTGGCATTAAATCAGATTACTACGTGTTGATGACAACAGCGGATTGTAATAGCCTTAAGTCATTTGAATTTGAGGTGTATGGGAATGTTGCGCCGACGTCTGATATATTGATAAACAGACAGGAAATATTAAAAAGAACAGCCGATATAATATCAGGAAAGATATAATGAAACCATTCGACAATAAGAAACACTATGACTCAGGGAGGTTACGGCATAAAATCCGTTTCTTGGGTGATGTCGTGACCGATGACGGTTATGGTGGTTCTGTTGTTACATCTGGCGTTTTATTGGATACATGGGCGGGTAAAGAAGATGTTAGCGCTTATACAGCAGCGGGATTGAATGCCGGACAGACACAGTACAATTATTTTCAGTACTTCGTTATCCGTAACCGCAGAGGCTTTGTGCCGGCAAAGGATATGTTACTGGCTTATGATGGTCATGGTTATATCGTGCGTAACGTGACTCAGTTAGATGACCCCTGCACATTTTTGAAGTTACTGTGTGTCGCCTCTGAAATGGCTTTGCCTACAGTAGCCAATGATCTTTTCATTAATGGCATATTAAACGATACCGGTATTTTGGTAGATGAACAAACTTATAATTTAGCATAATATGGCCGGTGTATTACAGGGGAAACTCATAGGCGTAAGGGTAAACGGAAGCAATATCAGGTGTCAGACTGACGCTACATTAGCTATAACCATAGACACTACCGATAACGGCGACTGCAAACCATTGGAGGCGCAATCCACCAATAGTAATTCATGGATTACCCACACGGTTTCTACTAAAAAATGGACGATATCCGTATCAGCTAAGTCTTTTGTAGATCAAGTAACAGGAGCATTGGATAACGGTGATATAGCACTAATGCTTACCGCCGGAACTCCTGAAGTAGAAATTGTTTTTCAAACCACACGTACGGTAGACTATGATTTTGACCATATATTTATTTATGAAGGAACCGGAACGATCACTTCGTTCACTCAAAACGCACCAATATTCGGTCAAAGCACCTATGACCTTGAGGTAACAGGTAACGGTGCTTTGACTTACACAATAATTGACATTA
>Ga0233351_1000045_pt1 | contig 8606 bp, 7 predicted proteins | sample GEONDECOMP309_FD_181716 | JGI IMG/M metagenome (GOLD analysis project Ga0233351, IMG submission 181716) | Leaf litter microbial communities from Shasta-Trinity National Forest, California, United States - GEON-DECOMP-309 | ecosystem: Environmental > Terrestrial > Plant litter > Unclassified...
AAAAGCCACCTAAGAACTATCAATACAATAAATAAAAAAATTATTTTGGTAAAATGTTAACTTTTACAACGAAAACATATTGAAAACATATTGTTTCCCAAGTAGTAGAAATTACAATTGGTTGTTATGGTTTGTTGTCTTTAGAAGTAATATTTAATATTTAAATTCTTTTATCAAAAGTGAATGGGAAACTTGGCCTTCTAGATCCCAAAACCGATTGTTCGATTTTTCACAATGTTTAATTCTGCCCTAACACCTTGAGTATTTTTTAACAATACTCAATTCTAACCTCACACCTTTCAATTTATCTCTAGTTGATGCTCATTCCTAAAATCAAAGCTTAAAAGAAATATAGTTTTTTTAATTGTATATATAGTCATTAAATCTAATTGAGTAGAATTGTTTATACTTATTTCCTACAGAACAATTTGTGTCCCTGGGTCTAAGGGTTAGGTACCAAATGTGGGTATTTAAAAAGAGATAAATAAATATTAAAAACTTAAAACCTTCAAAGTAAAAAATTCCAAGCTATGTAGATCAACAATTGGATGTGAAACAAGTAGATAGAAAAAAAATCTATTTCATGCGCCAAACAATGACCAAGAAAGATTTAGCAAATGTTACATCTACAACATAATTGTTTAAATCTCTATTGAGCAAAAATATTTATATAGTACATCAAATCTATGAGAGTTCCGAGAAATGTAGACCATGTCAAAGTTGACAAGGGTTCAAACATTAATAATTGTTAAACTATATCAAGTGGGTACCTTATCAAATGGTTAAGATCGTCAAACTTCCAACAAACATAGAATTACCATTGTAATTCCGACATATGAATAGCTTGCATCTTGAAATTACAACAATCATTGTGGTTCCCATTTATTTTTATCAAAATTTTAATAATTATGTAATAATTTTCGATGGCACGATTGATAGTATCCATACCATTGTAATATGTATTAGCAATGACCTAACTCATCACAACATCCTCATGTTGTCACTGCCTCTATGTAACAAAGAACCTATACCATGGATATCCCTATGGCCATCAACCCATCTCACCGGAATGCCTCAAATACTATCCCAGGTAACCATCAATCCTAAGAGCAGTTGGGTATCTATACAAGGTTGAACGTAGCTAACTTCCTACCAAAACATGAACACCACATATGCCCTCATCTATCTCACCTTAACTTTATCATCCAACAATATACTCCAACACAACTCATCCCCATCATCCTCTAGCTCCATGGACGCTTTCCTATAACATCCACAAATTTCTGCACTATCTCATCCCCACAATTTTTCCTCATCCTGAACATAACCTTCTACTAATTTATTATTGAAATGGTTGCACTATACAAACTCTGTTGCTGCTCGCATCCTTAACTCAATCACATGAATATGACTATCCATATACAAGTAGTGTAGATACATACACCCAAGTGCTCCACTTTTGGAAGCTCTCAGGTTATTTGTTAGGAAGTATGGAACCTTTCGAATGTGCATCAATTATAGGATGTTGAACAAAGGAACAAAATGAATTCCACTTTCCGAGGATTGATTGTCCGTTGGATCAACTCAAGGGCGACGTGATAATTTTCAAAATTAGATTAAGGACACAAATGCCATGAAATAAAGTTAAAGACGTTGACATACTAAATATTACCTTCTGGACCTAGATATGGACATTGAGTTCCCAACCTTATATTTCAGACTGATCAATGCCCCTACATTTTTCATGAGCTTAAATGATTAGGGATTCAAAAAGTATTTGGATAAGTTTAAATTGGTATTGATTAACAACAACTTGGTTTACTGTAAGAATGAGAAGGAGCACCAAGAGCATCTCCCTATGGTTTTGAAAAGGTTGCGTGAGAGCACTAGCGGTATGTTATGCTGAGTAAGCGCGATTTCTTCAAGAATTAAATCCAATGTCTTGGGCACATAATATCTAAGGAAGCAATAGAAGTGGACCCCAAGAATAGAGAATCCATATCGAGTTGGCAAACTCCAAAGAACACATCAAATTTAAGAGATTTCCTACAATTAGCTAGCTGCTATCAAAGCTTTGCTAAAGGTTGCTCAAATATTGCAAGCGGGCCTTTATTAAAATTGTAGGAAAAAGGGAGTCAAGTTCCTCTAGGAAGCCATGCATGAGGAAATATTTCAATAAATTAAGAGACTACTAAAAACGCCTATGTTAACATACTCCCTAACCTTGGTAAGAAGCTCCTTGTGTGTACTGATGCAAGTGGAGAAGGAAATGGAGTACTCGTGCAGTAAGGGAGTCTAGTAAGCTATGAGTCAAGAAAATTGAATGTTCATGAGTAGAAGTACCCAACTCATGACTTGGAGCTACTTTGAATAGTGCACGACTTGAAGGCATGGTGAAATTGTTTGATTAACATTTTTTTAATAGGGATAGATCATGAGAAATTAGGCTATTTATACTCTAAGCAACAATCGAATTCTAGACAATGACATTGGGTAAAATTCCTAAGCAACTATGACTCTAGCATATTGTGCATAAAAGGGAAAGAGAATTTGGTAGTAGACGCCTTGAATCAAAGACAACATATAGGCACAATTTCACAAGTTCAATAGGATTTAAGGACAATGATCGAGAAGTGCTCCAGGGAAGACAAGTTGTACCAAGAAGCATGCCAAATTCTAATACATATTAATTATTGGGCAAAGGAATATGTTAGAAAGTATAATGACTACCACCTATTTGAATATGGGGTGTTACTATGGAGGAATTGAACTTACGTGCTAGACTATAAGGAGTAGAAAAGGCTAGTGTTTCATGAAGTGCAAAAAATTCTCCTTCTTCCAAAAACCCATTAAACCAAAGGAATATTAAACAACATGAAGTAGCAATACCACTAGCCACTGCTAAAGTTAGAAACTACTACTTATGTTACTAAGTGTTTAGAATGTCAAAGAATAAAGGTGGAAGTGGGGAAGTTGAACTCCCCTAAAGCCTCTTGAAAATAGGAATATATATCATTGGACATCATATCTAGATTACCAAGTACTTTTAGCGATAATTACTTGGTGTTGGTAGTAGTCAACCATGTAACTAAGATTTCCCATCTCATTCTAGTCAAGATTGCAAATCGAGCATGTGATATCACCTACATCTTCATCTAGAGGTTGCATTGTGTGCCAAAATAAATTGTGATAGAGCACAATTCAAAGTTTACCTCTAAGTTTCGGTCTATTTTGTTTTGTGGGATACTCATGTCACTGGGCTTTAATGTATCCTACCATCCATAAACAAACGGTCAAATGAAAAGGGTCAATTGAAGTTTTGAAAATATGCTTAAAATGTATGTAATGAAGCAACCAAGGAGTTGGGACGACTACCTTCTATTGGTGTAATTTTCCTACAACAATGGGTATCACCATTCTCACTAGAAACATCGATTTGAGGTCTTGTATGGAAGCAAATGCAATTCATGAATCAATAGGCACAACCTAGCGCCACGACTAACCCAAGCAAGTGGCACCCTAGAAAATATGGAAAGTAGCATGTATAACAAGGTATAAAGAACACATAAATAGGCATAATAGCTATGTAGATCAAAATGGATCAGAATGAACCTTCTAAGACGTAGAAATAATGTTTCCTAGAGTCAAACTAGAAAGCATCCCTCTCTCTGCACCTAGGAAAACGGAAGAAGTCGGACCGAAATATTCTTGATATTTTGAGATTTTGGCTTAGATGTTTGTTGTTTCTTACAAATTGCTTTTTCCATCACATGTGATGAGTCAAGATGTTTCCCATGTATCCTTGCTTATGAAATATGTTCCTAACCCTAACCATGTGTGGGAATACTGTTGCTATATAGATGATGAACATAACAGAGTTTCTCGTTGAGCTCCCTATAATCGTTGATGCTAAACAATGACACTAAAGGAATAGAGTCACAGGGTGGGTCAACATATATTGGTAGCACTTGGAATATGACACATGGGAATTAGAATCAAATATTATAAAGCCTTACCCTTGTTTGTTTAATGATGATTCGACATTGAGGTCGTGGCCATTTTTTAAGCGGGAGGATTGTAGCATCCCTAGTATATGACCACTATGTGGATCCCGATTCTCATAAATGGTTAGTTGCTATGCATCTTGTGGCGATTATGAGGGGATGATGTTGAGGACTGAGTGTCTCCTTGTTATATGTTGATTCTAACGGACATTTATCCTTGAAACATGTGTTTACATTATGTTGTAATGAGTATTCACTTAATTAAAAATTCCCTAATAGTATTGTTGAGCACTTATGTTATGATGATCGCATTTACATATACCCATGATCATGTACTTTTCTATAATAAAACATTTTTAGACCACGATGATTGTAATGATTCATAATGCATGTGTAATGGTATTATTGGAAAAGCTAACCTCATGTAGGTTGAGACATTATGAAAAGGTTAGAAATTGCATCCAAGGGAAAGAGGTTCACGTCCAATGACATAGAAAACGCTCAATTTTAGTGCCTAATAAGACTCAGGAATGAAACAAGCTAAAAAATAATTTCAAAAGTTAAACTACAAATTAGGTTTTGTCCACTTTGTAACACTTATATTTCCCCCCTAAGCCTACTTTCTTCCCATGTGTGATCTGGTAGGGGAATGGGAAGGCCAAGAAGCATTCTTAAGAGGACACTGATACGCCCTTAAGAGATTAAAATTATTACTTGTGTCGTGTTTGAAAAAACAAAAAAGATTCACTAAGAAATGGAGCAAGGATAAGTTTGGATACTCCTCCTGGGTTAGGATAGGAATCATATATCCAACCTCCATGAACATGAAAGATTTGTGGATCCAACTTTGGCGTGGAAACTTTGAAGAAAGAAAGGAACATACTCCTTGCATGGAATGACAGCAAGTGGAGGATAAAATGACATGTCATATGGCTTCAATAAGGGGTTCAAAATATAACCTTCTTCCACAAGCAAGCCTTAAATTGAAAACCTGTTGGTTCATATCCAAACACATATGATAGGTACTTGAGTCTTTTGAGAATTATAACCACTTGGGAGAATTATATCCATGCCAATGCTTTCCCCACCCAAAAGGAGTAGAAAATAAACAATTTGGATCCTCCAAATCACATAATTTTAGTAAATCCATTGTTTTGTTTGGTTAATGTTGATATTTTTTAAATAACATTAAAAAAATATTCAAAACCTAGATTAAAAAACATTCTAAAGAAATTAGTTTAATCAGCGTATCAGAATTGCGAGGGAGAGGAGAAAGAGGTTCGGGATTGGTCCAATTATTACCCAAAAAGAAACACAAAAACAAATATGGAAGAAAAAAACACAAAAACAAATATGGAAACCGTTTTTAAAAAAAAGCATCCTATCGTTGCGTTTAGGAATCAGATGATAGTGGAGGTGGGACGAGATTTTGAGCGATTTTGAATTTTGAGCGAGACGCCTATATAAACGTCCGATTTTGAATTTTGATTTTCCATTTGTTTACCTCTCCTCTGTCTCAGTTTTAGAGTCCTGTTAGAGTTTTCGAGTCTCTGTGCTCTGTGTGGTCGGTCTGTATGTGTATGTGGTCGGTCTGTATGTGTTTATGGTCAGTCTGTGTGGTTGGTCTGCATGTGTTTGTGGTGACAAAGGAGGAGTTTAAACTTTTCTGTGATTGAATTCTTCTCTCAATTGCTCTGCCATGAAGAACCAGAACCAGAACAGGGGCGACTCCAAGCACTGCAACGCTCAACTGGTCACCTGTTCCATCGCACGCACCAGGTACTTTTCGAATGTCTGGCACCTGTTTCTTTGTGTTTTGGTTCTTTAATTTGATCTAATTCGAATTCATTAACCTGGATTAGGGTTATATATAGCCTATTTCTTTTCTTTTACAGTTCTTTTCCTCCTCCTTGCATTCATGAGTAAGAATCCTCCGCCCACCACTGTTCCCTTGCGACAGAAGGCTCTTCCCCTCCTCCGCAGATCTCGCACTCTCTTTTCCATTTTCGGATGGAGATCACCGTAACCTGAGCAGGGCATCTCTGCGCGCGTCCTCCTCATCGATGCGCAGCATGAGCAGGGCATCTCGCAAGCTCTGATCCCCTTCAGAAGCCAGTAATTCATCGTTAGAATAATTAATTAATAGGAAAGAAGTTATGTAATGGCAAAATTAACATAGAGAGCACACCAATATATGCAGCATACCTTCAAATTCCATCCATCTGCCTACAATCTCGACCAAATGAATCACTCGTCGAGTCTGATAAAAAAGAAGACAGAATCACTGGTAGGCTTGGTGCTGTTCATATGTCTTTGTTTTGTTTCTTGCTTGGGTTCGAAGTGGTTTTGGTTTTTGTATGAACTTATTCAAACCCTAAATTCGCCAGGCCGCTCTGCTGTAACTTTACATTAATTTCAGGGAAATTAAAGTAGAGCAGCTTCCTCTGCGTTCTCCTCAACGATGAGCAGCAGCTCTGAGACTTTTAAACATTTTGCTTTGTGTTTTGGTTATTTAATCTTATAAAACTGTTGTAATTTAAATTCATTAATCTGGGTTGGATATAGCCTATTTGGTCTTTTCATCTCCGGTGAGCAAGTTCATTGGACTCGTTTATAAGAATACCGAGTGGTAATACAATGTGACCTGCCCTGGCCTGGAAGAGCTAGGTTGAGCTTGAGCCTGTACCTGTACCTACAGGAAGGCCTTGGCCTTTAGTTATGGCATTTCTTACAAGACTGTGAAGACATCTAACCTCTTTTGCCAATTCTGGCTCTAAAAACCAGCATACCTTTGCCAATGTCCACGGATCGAATTCCATGGGGTTAAAAGATTCAATTGCCTCTCCTCCTTCCATTCTCGGTCTCCCTGCTCAGCGATTTGGTAATCTCTTCATAACATTTGGTAAAAGGTGTCCCAGTAGTAGTGGCAGATGTCTTTTTCAGGTGTCCCTCTGACGAGATGTGATCAATATCAAACTCCCAGATGCCACGCCATCCAGATCTAGGAGAAGTTCTATATTCTTCATCTCTTTAAAACCATCAACATCATCCAGAACAATAAAAATGCTTCGGAAATTTCGTGTAGAATTTCGTAAAATACGCTTCCCATAATGGATAGTGGAAACACTCTGCATATCATATTTACCAAGCAGAGCATGAAAGAGCTTCTTCTGCAAGGATGCTAAATCCCCTTTTCTGACGTCATATAGAAAACATGATCTGCTAAAACATAATACTGAAATTCAAAGAATTTGATATTAGGATATATGTAAGAGATTGTATCAGAACATACAACGCAAGATCTAGATGAGATTACCCTTAAAAAAAAATTGAGTCTAGATCAGCTTCGAAATTAACAGCACTGAAAATCGGATATCATGGCCATGGACATCAGTATTTCATCTCCTGTACTCAGCCCTCGGTGTGCTTTTCGCAGTCCCAGCTCCGATGGCCAAGGAATTGCAACCTGGATTGATGACAATGATGCCAGAAACATTTCTGAATACTTGTGGGACTCAGAATCAAAGCTCGGATGAACTCAGAATGTATAAATTCAAGGTGGTTATATGCATGAGAGACCCGGGCCATGATTGGACACGGTGCCCTTTTGCTCACAGGGGAGAAAGGGCTAGGAGAAGGCACCCGAGTCTGTACTGTGGAGAAACTTGTGTCAATTACAAGAAAGGATATTGCAAGAACGGCTTAACCTGTGAATTTGCTCATGGTTGGTTTGAGAGCTGGCTGCATCCTCACAGATACAGAACAAAGCATTGTAAACATGGTGTGAATTGTAATAGAAGAGTCTGTTCTTTTGCGCATGGAGATGAAGAAATCCGTTTTCCACCAACACTCAGTTCCTCTAAAATGAAAGATCATAAGAATTACAGTAGTACTCACAATAGGTCGCTTTCTACTAACGTTGTTACACCACAGATTTATAATGCTACTAGACAGGATGTTGTCAGCAGTCCCAGAGGTGTTCATGCAGCACAAATGCTGTTGAAGCCCTTGTACATGAATTCGCCATTGCAGTATAATACTTTGGAAATCCTCCTTCGCTTCGTCGAGACTTGGACGCCACAAGTGGTTCCGATTTAGATGCCGCATCTTCTAGTTTCGATTTAGATGCCACCTATTTTAATGCAATGGCCACAATCTGCTCCAGAATCTTCCCTACTTCACTGAAAAGGCAAGCTAATATATTCACTAAAAAACATAGATTCACTCATCATGGTTGGTTAGGATAGGAAGAGAACGGATTTTGATCATTTTTCAAGGTTTCTCATAAATTTGCTTTGATTGAGGATTGTGTGTTGAATTGTATAAAAGTAATGCGTGGTTAACAAATTTTACAGTACGGAAGCAAGAAATACTTAATTACGCTTTTTAAGCTTTTGAACACATTGCCAGAAACATTTGAGGCAATTTCAATCTCAATGGGACTTACTCGGCATCTAGTAAGTTCCTAGATCATTCATGTTAAAAAAACCGCCAAATCTTTCTTGCAGTTCGGTTATATAATTTAATAAGATCGATGATCATGCTGCACTCAGCTAATTTTGGTTAGTAGCGCTTGTATATGTTAAACTTCATCAATCGATT
>Ga0233351_1000048_pt1 | contig 8522 bp, 3 predicted proteins | sample GEONDECOMP309_FD_181716 | JGI IMG/M metagenome (GOLD analysis project Ga0233351, IMG submission 181716) | Leaf litter microbial communities from Shasta-Trinity National Forest, California, United States - GEON-DECOMP-309 | ecosystem: Environmental > Terrestrial > Plant litter > Unclassified...
ATATGGGGGGCCCTTTAAGATGTATTGCAAAAAACGTTCCTCTTGTAGAATTTTGCAATGTGTATGTGTTTAAAAGCATAGGAACGGGAAATCCCAAGGCGTCCGAGTGAGACTCAATGAGGGTGTTCCCATGAATATGGGTAACACTTTTGGGCAAGCGCAGGGCGCGATTTTGTTAAAAACATAGCTCAATCAAGCTTTTTTTAAGTCCTGGATTGACCTTTTAAAAGATCGATCAAGGGCTTAAAAATCACTCGTTTGAGATATTAAAAAATGCTCGATCCGAGGTTCTTATAACCCTTTATCGAGCTTCTATAACACGATCGAGGGTTTTGACAACCCGTGATCTGGGAACTTTTCAATTGCTTGATCGAGAATTATAGGTCGATCGATCCATTGCATTTTGTAGCTCGATCGAACATAGAAGCTCGATCAAGCATTGCTAATACTTTAACTATAAAAACTCAACAAACTGCAACTTATTTTATTGTGTTTATTGCATAGAAATTTAGTGAAATATGACTCCAAATATTTTGTGACCTATATGTGCAAACCAATATGGAGAGGAAATGATGGTAGTAAATAATTTACCTTATTCTTGTTCAAGGTATTTGTCCTTACACATAAGTATACTATTGATTTTTGAAATTATATTTTATTAAGTTTGATTATCATATAATTCTATATTTGTCTTTCATTGAATTTGAAGAGGTTGATGGACAATAAACAATACTTGTTTTAAAAATGGGATTAAAAAAATTTCAGGTATCCTAATTCGTGTGTATACACGAATATGGCCACTCGAATTGTTTTTAAGCTAGATTTCTTAAGAGCTCGATCCAGCTCCACATATCGATCAAGATAAAAGATTAATTGAGATATGTGAAGCTCAGTTTAACCACACATGAAATGTCGATTGAGGTATTTAAAAACACGTGGAAAGGCTCGATCAAGGGATTTACAAACCTCGATAAAGCTAATAGATCAATAGAGGGATTTAAAACAAAATTTTAGCTCCCATTTCCGAAAAATTAATTATACTAACATCTTTCCAAGCTTAAACCCTATCCTAGCATAAGCCTTAGATGCTGGAATTCATAACAGTGGATCCACCAACAAATTATCTATTCATTGGCATAAATTTGGCAAGTTTCTAAGTTCATATAATATTTTTTGTTATTTTCTTCTAAAAATTATAATTACCCAACCATGGGCACAACTTTGAATCAACAACATAAAAAACACACAACACAAAATTTCTCCCCCCAATCAAAATTCCTAATCCCATTTTTGTATAGTTTAAATTGCAAGTTCAATTATTCTTCAATGGTTGAAATTGTAATTCTTAATCTTTGAAATTCCAATCAACCAATTGTTAAATTTTTTCTTTTCATTAAAACAAAATCGATTTCTCGTGAATGGTATACTTTTTGAAATTGATAATTTGTATTGTCTAAATTGAAATTTTATTGTTTCTATTAGTAATTGAAATTTCATTGCATTTTTTATATGGTTAGATTATAATTTCTCATAAGAAATTGAAACTGTAGTAAAAATCATGAGTATGTTCTGAATCATATACTTGTTGAAATGCTCAAATTTGTAATTATCAAAATGCAAGAATTGCATTTTTCTAAAGTTCAAATTGCAATTTCTTAAAAAACATAATTTTTAACAATTTTTTAATGGTTGAAATTGCAATTCTTGATCATTGAAATCGTAATCAATTAACTATTGAAATTTCATTCTTCGTTAAACAAATGTGAATTTCTCCTCACTCATGTACTTGTTGAAGTTCCAAATTTGTAGTTGCTGAAAATAGGAGAATATTGTTGCATTTATGAAAACTAATTTTGAAAATTGCAATTTCCTTGACTTGAAATTGTGATTTGAATTAAAAGTTATTGAAATTGCAAATGTGTAATTATAGAAAAGACACTCATAAATTAATTGTTGAAATTGTGAAAATTACAATTTATGGATGCTATAATTCTATTTTTTCATTAAAAAGGTCCAATTTTTTTAATTCTCCAAATGCCAATGAATAGGAATCAATTAATAGTAGAAATTGTAGTCTTATAATTTTATAATTTTTGAAATGGTAGATGAGATTGCAATTTTTATAAAAAAGAGTAATGAATTCATTCTTTAGTATACTTTTGAAATTGTTAATTTATAGTCGTTAAAATTGCAACTGCTACTCACTGTTTTTTTATTGTTGAAGAAGCGCCACAAATTGCAATTTCAATTGCAATATGCACAACGCGCAATTTAAATTTGTAGTCAAGCAATTGTTGTCAACCATATACTTTTGAAATTGTGAATTTGTAGTCACTAAAACTGCATTTTCTCCCCAATATTTTTATTACTGACTTTTTAACTGTGATATACACATGTATCGACATTAAAATTAACTAATGTTTAAAATTGCAATTTATGTATGCTAAAACTGCACTTTCTTATTTATCCACTTGCTAATTGATCATTGAAATTTCTATTGTTTCAATTTCTCATAGAAAACGTACAATTTTTATAATCCCAAGTGAGTGATTTTTTTTTAAAGAACGATTATAATTTTTTATAAAAAAAGAGAGGGAAATGCAGAGTTCTAGCCCAGCTTCATAGATAAAAGATTTGGCATATTTGAAGTTCATCCCCCCTGATGCAACAACCAAAAATCATACGATTTACATTCCTCCATCTTTTGGCCATGGGTACTATCCATAAAGTAATTAAATTCCACATATATTTCCTATAAAAAAATGCCCAGAATTTTTATTACTGTGCAAATTATGGAAAACTATGAATTGATATTGGCGATTCGAGCTTTCCTTTTTCATTCGCCTCAAGCTTGAGGTAATGAAACATTCCCATTTTTTCCTTGATTGCTCTTGCTCCCTTCATCTTCTCGTCCTTGTGGGACCGCTTGTCTTTTACGGGATCAACCATCATCTTTTTCGTCAAATGGAACTCATTTCGCATTTTTCTCGTCAATGGAGTGAATTCCTTATTTATGGCTAGAATACATCCACAGAACATTGCCAATCCAATATTTGTCAGCTTAGCGGCGTTGACACCGCATCCTGGAGTTAGAGGGAGTATCTGTTCATTTATGGATAGTTGGGATGCCAAGATATATCGCCAAGGATAAGTGCATCTCCCCTGATTATGAATCCTTATCTCCAATTCCTTACGTTGCCTGTCGACGTCAGTTTGTTCCATCATCGTAATCCCATGATCTAGGTGGATTTGCGTTAATAAAATCATTACACGTTTATTCATGGAGGGGTTATACTAGCTATGATGTTACCATTTATTTCTAAGGTTCCTAGGGCGAGGTCGGCTCCCTAGTTGGCCATTTGATCTGCTTTACTATTAATATTTCTCATTATATGATATAGTGAAAAGAATTCCAATTGCTCATGTAGCTCCCTGATGTGTCTACCCAACTTATTTCCATAAGGTACGGTTTTTTTCATCCTCCCTTCAAATTGAGAGATAACAATGAGTGAATCCCCCACTATAGTTATTATTCTTATAATCCAATGCTTCAAGAATCAGATGCCCTTCCATAGAGCCCACAATTCTTGCGGGTTGTTCGTAGCATGTCCCATCCCCCATGCATATTTGTATTCTTTTTTCTCATCAAGGTTTATTAAAAATCCCCTTGCTCCAGCTGCCCCCGGGGATTCCCCTTTGACGTTCCATCAAAAACCAGAAAAACATCCACCATGATCCTGCATCCATATGTCCAAGTCATACTTTTCCATTCTAAGACAACAATTTTGTTGTAGAGTTGGCTTATAGAGGAATTTTGACTTTCCAGAAGTGGATTTGATGTCGTTCATCGAAAGATTTTCCATGTATGTGAGATCATCCATTGCCTTTGGATTTACTCCTTTGGCATTCAAAGCATAATGAGGAGAAGGACTACCATGTTTTCAAACTCTATAGGAGAAAGGATCAACTTTTTGAAAATAGCTCTATTTCTGGTTAACCAAATGTGCGAGCATAAATATTTCAGAAGCGCAGTCGAAAATCGAGAGAGAATAGAGCTTGTTTGAAGTGGATGACTGGAGCTGTGTTTCCACCGGATAAACATGTCCTCCTAGGTTGAAGGGATTGGTTCTAAATATCCTATTTTCCCTATAGCATGCAACCAAAGATCATGTGATAAAGGGAAGATCTGGAATAGATGTTTAGAAGTTTCACCGTCATTTTTACGCAATACACACCGCGAGGAAACTTGGATGCCTTTTTTAGCTAAATTCTCTGTAGTTAATACTTTACTGGATGCACTATCATCCAACATAATTTGTTGACTTCAGGGAGGCCATCAGCGCGCCATATGCTTCTCCACAAAAGTGAAGAGGGAGGAAGACAATAAGTCTGCAACAACTTTTCATACCCAACCTTTACATTGTACTCTTGATGAAATTCCCCAATTACTGAAATTACAATTCTTTATTGCTTGCATTTTTGGTCAAAAAAATGTGAATGACAATTTTGTACTTGCTAAAATTGCCATTTCTCCTCCATTTTCTTTTCTTGTTGAATTTATAAGTTTGCAATAGTCAAAATTGTAATCAATTTCTAATAAATTTGAACTTGTGATTTTGCAATCAATTTCTTGTGAACTTATAATTTCTAATCATTTTAATTACAATGAATTAACTCTTGAGATTGTTGGTATGTAGTGACACACACACACACACACACAATTATGCAACATATGGGTGGGTGTGTGAAGTTGGGTTCGTTTTTTTGTGTCACCAATTCATAGGATTCCAGAATGTAATGGTTTCTTGTTTCTATTGTAACTTTTGACTGCATTTACCATCTTCCAAACAAATTATATGGCGCACGATAATAAAGAGAGCTCTATAATCTCATATAAAAAAGATCGCACACATTGTCGTTTTTTCACGGTTTTCCAACTTCAATAAATCATAAAAAATGGAAACATCGTGAATAATTTTGGAAAAATAGTAAACTAGTATAAGATGTCCTCTACATATGTAAAAAAGTTCAGTTAAAAATACCGTCAATTAGTTCATCTAGTGTTGCAGATGTGTCATATTGTGCACATAGTTTAAACAAAAAAACAAAATTTATAAATAACTACACAAAATTTCTAATTGTAAACTTTACATATTATGAAAGATTATTTGATTTCCTATATTTTTTGTTTTTCACATCATCTTAAAATTCATTATGCAAATACTTCTAATTGCCTCTTTAAGTGAGAGGTTCCTGTTTTTCAGTTTTATGTGGTGACTAAATTATCTATAAAAGAGCTCATAATTGAGCATGAGCCAATATAATTTTGTTTTTTCTAGTGGTGAAGTAATCAGTTTTATGTGGCAACTAAATTATCTATAAAAGAGCTCATAATTGAGCATGAGCCCATATAATTTTGTTTTTATAGGGATGAATTAATAAAGAGAAATGCAAATTGCTGATTCGTGGTTGTTGAAATTGCGATTTGGTTTGTTGGTGAGCTTTTATGTTTGTAATTGTAAAAATTGAAATCAATTCTATTCTTGGATTTGCAATCAATTGGGACTCAGTGAATTTGTAAATTTGTAATTTTGAATCCCTAAAACTACAATCAAATTCCTAAAATTGTTGGTATGTAGTGACACAACATATATATCTCGGTATCTAGTGATGAACATATAAATTTATTTTAATGTTGTTGAAGTAATAAAGAGAAACAAAATGCATCTATAATTTTATGCAATTATGATACATATAACAAGAAGAAAGCATATACAAGTATTTGCAAATATTGAAATTTAGAGTATTGGCCTTCACTTTGGACATCAAGTCACTTTGAATTTTTGCTACCAATAAACACTCACAAGATTAATTTGATGAACAAAATAAAAATAATATAAATGTGAATTATTATTACAAATGTTTACAATGTAGTTTAAAGTTGTTCACCTTTTACTGGAGCTCTTTTGTTCAAATTTTGAATTGGTTAACATGTTTCGATTAGTTGTAGCATATTTTCTAATGTGAGATGTAGGCCCCTTTGTTGTGAAAACAATTAAGATAGAATTTTCGATATCACATTGGGCCAACCACATAAAACAATTGTAACACCAAGAAACATATGCAATACCTATATTTGAAACATAGAGTTGAAGTGGGTTGAATACGAATGTTTATGTGGTTAAAACTTTAAAGAGGGTCACATTCCATGAACCCAACCAAATAATTACTTGAGAGAATATACTATGATTTTATTAACATATGAGTTTCTCAAACTCAATCATCGTGCAAGTGATAGATGGTTTTAAATAAGTATGAAGAAATATTAGGAAACCTCTTATCTCCCACGGTGTTTATCTGATTCTTGTACATTATGTGCTTAGTCATAGCCATGCTCTCAATCAAGGAGAGCCGAAATTGTATGACAAGGATAATATAGGGCGTGTTTCCTTTAATTTTGAGATTATATGTTATACAGTTCTTTTGGATTTTATCTATATACTTCTCCATGATTCTATAGAGATATTGTAGGCCCATCCATATAGGGATGGTGACAGTCTCAAAGAGGAGTTTCTTTCTATCTCAAAGGAAAATGTCTATTCATTTAAGCTTGTTTTCAAGCCCATAATAAGATTTCCACCCTCCACTAATCATTTTACCATTGATATAGTTCAAATTAAGCTTATAATTTATATTTACTTTGAGATCTTTGTATGAAGTCACTTACTCCAAGTTGTTGTTGTCATGCGTGAAATTAACATGAGCGATCTTTTAGAATTTGATTATCATAACCTTGAGTTTTGTCAGTGTTAATAATCATATCCATAGTAGAGAAAAAATCATTTAGAATTTTTAGTTGCTTGTTGAGATCATAGAGTGTTCTCACCATAAGAACAATATCACTAGCATAGAGAATAAAGATCATGGCTATACACATTAAATTTGTGCTAGCACATCTTTCCTTTTCCAAACAACCCTCTAGATTATTGATGCAAATGCAAAAATATGGTAGGGAATATGGGACAACCTTGCTTGCTTGAATGTTATATTACAATTAATTTCTTCTAACTATCCGTCATAGTTCCTAAATTTCATGATAACATTCTCATACAACCTTATCGCAACATCTTTCAATTCGAAAGGTACTTTTAGGTCTTTAACATGTTCCAAAGGTTAGTTTTGGGAACTCTATCCAATTATTTTCTAAAATCAACATTTAGCAACACGAAAGATTGGCTTTATTATCGCAACACTCTTCAACAATGGTTCTAAGGTTAACAAGGTGGTCTTTGGTTGAAAAATGCCTTTGAAATCATGTGTGGCCTTTAACTCTTTTTCCATGAATTCCTAGCCATATTTCGATCTTCTTTCCCAAATAATTCTTTATATTTTGGATAAACAAGGGATCATCATAATGGTCCTATAACGAGATGGATTGATTTTATTTCTAATTTTAAGACTAGGAGTAACATCAGATCCTTGGCCATTGTATCCCTAGGTGTATCCTACAAGTACATCCTAGCATTAGTGTTGAGCGAGGAGCTCTAGAATTGCACTAAGTTTGTAACTCCCTATTTTTTAGCGTTGTGTATGGGATCTGATAAGTGCTAGGAGTTACTGAAGAATTAATGATGTCGAGTGAAAATGACTCGAGTAAAATATTGATCTCATCTGGCTTATTTATAAGTGATTAAATGAAATCTTGAATTTCTGTATCTCATCAAGTATTGAAGAACTACCATGTTATACGAGGGAATACAACATGCAAGTATGTTTAGAGTTTCCTATACTAGTAGACCTAACCACCTACCTGACAGCCTTAATGGAGAAAGTGTCATAAGTTTAGGGATCATGTTATATGATACCTAAAGATAAATGTTAACAAATATATATATATATTATACATGGTATGTATAAGAGTAAGCTTAGTAATAATATTAAAAGTATAAGAAAGAAAGAACAAATCCATTTATTATTATTATTACTTAAATATAATTAAATAGTATAATACCTACAAAAGTCCAAATAGGAACTAGTTAAAATTTCGTGAGTTAAATATTAAAAGTGCTTAAATTAAATAAAATGGTTAAATCAAGAAATGAGAGGATTCTTGATTTAACTACGCCTTTGACTGAAATGTCTTCCTATAAAGACCCAAGCCAAAGAGAGGCTTTGGGATCTCTTTCATCTTTTTGGTGAATCATTATTTCTGCGTGTTTATTCTCGAGAGAGTTTTTGGAGACCAATTTCCTAAGAGGAAAAATGAGAATTGATTCAGACTTGATATCCCAGTTAGGGAAGCCTTACCTTAGGAGATCTAAGCTACTTGCATGTTGGAACCAGCTCGAGGGGATCCAGACTAAAACCAAGAACGGTTCTGGGTCATGGTTGGGCGGAACGTGGTAGTTCCCAAGTGATTCGGTTAAACCAAAGTGGGATACGTACCTGTCATCACAGCTATCCTCCAAATCTTTGTGCCACCATAACAGAGCAAAGGAAGAGCTCACATAACCATGCTGCAA
>Ga0233351_1000053_pt1 | contig 8068 bp, 6 predicted proteins | sample GEONDECOMP309_FD_181716 | JGI IMG/M metagenome (GOLD analysis project Ga0233351, IMG submission 181716) | Leaf litter microbial communities from Shasta-Trinity National Forest, California, United States - GEON-DECOMP-309 | ecosystem: Environmental > Terrestrial > Plant litter > Unclassified...
AACGTTCAAGCACGTAAGTAGAGAAGGGTAGTGAACACGAAAGGTTGGTAGGTCATCGTACCTCAGTAACCCTGCAGGCTAAAGTAAATAGCAAAGCTGTAAGAATGAATCAATCGTATCTGGGATTTAAGCCCGCCCAGCCCAATAAAGAAAATAGTTATAATACCCTTTCCCTAAAGATTCATGAAGTAAGAGAAGAGGTTGGGGCATCATCAGTAAGTAGGGTTTTGAAGTCTGGTTGGTAAATCTAAAAGTATTGTTGGTAACAGTTAAGTAAAGGTAAGGTTAAGTGCCTGCCTACTAAGCAAGCTGTCCGTAAAAAGATGTAGTCTGGCTGTACCGAATCAATCAGGGCAGGCAGTTCTGACCCACCCCCACCCGATGATCCCACGGCTTACTGGTGTGATCTGTAAAAAAGAAATGGCTGCTCAAGTAGGGAAAGGTCCTCTCTCCATGCAATGCAATCCGAGCATGTGTTGTTTAAAAGTTAGTGGATTCTGTAAACACTGAAGTAGCTGGGGTTTAAGTAAGTCGTGAAAGAGGATTCCAACCAAGAAAAGCAACCACCCTTCTAACTTTGATGGTTCATAGGAAGAAGAGTGCTGTACGATCAAAAACCTTCTTCGCTTAAATGCGGTTTTTCCTCAAGTAAACGGCCCATTGTTCGTGGAGGGTCCGGAAGCATATTCATCCATCCGGGATAAATCGCATTTTCAATAGTCAAATCGATGTGCGCAAGCAGTTAAGGTGATTCCTATTCTAATAAGGCAGGTGGCAGGGCAGCATAAGAGGCTTAGGTGGGGTATTTCCTATGGCCATCTTTTAGTAGTTAATTTTCCACTTTGCACCAAGGCGCGGAGCAGCAGTTAGAGGCGCGCAGCGGGTGAGATATGAAGTCAAAGTAAATCGGGTACCCAATAAACAAGTTTTATATGGTGGTGGGTTCCGGCCGGTCCCAAAAAGCTTCCCAGACGCATAAGTGTTTTCTAAATAAATTCCTCGTGTGGGTTTGAGGCTACGCTCCTCCATTGGGGTTGAGAACTCTCATTGTTCTATAGGGAACTTAATTCATTTGCGAATTCCCTCCCTTTGTCTAGGGCCTGGGCGTCAGCCTTAATCTAGTGGTATCAATCAATGAGATATATATAAAGGCCCATCCGATCAACCTGTTAACTAATTTATTATTATGGGCTCCGTATTCAGGCACCCAGTCAGGTTGGGTGGTTCCGATCGATCCGAAAAACCTTCGCCAACTTCGTATTGAAATAATTGAAACCTCGTTTCTTGGGTGTCCGAGGATATGGATCATCCACCGGGTATCAAACTCGGGGTTTTATTTAGGGAAATCAAGTCATTATAGCATTGAAGTTTATTCCTTCCATCCATCTTTGATGCGCCTGGCCGTAATGAATCCAATTCAAGCAGTTCCAATCTAAGTTCCGCAGGGAGTAGTTCAGTTCCTAAAGGAATCCGGCAGTTCTGACGATGCCACACCATCCAGTGGCTGTCTAACCTGTCCAACTGACATAACTAAAGTAGGAAAAGGGATTTATTGAATGAATGGTCTAAGTGCGCCCGCCTACTAGGCAAGCCCGTTCAATCACTAAGTTTAGTAAATTAAGTATATAAGGGGTATTTAACATGGGTTGGTAGCAATAGGTCTAAAAGCTCTTCTTCCAGTCAGCTGAACCAGTCCGTCCCGATAAGAGAAGTCTAGTGCAGTAGCCACTAAGCATTCATTCAGGAAGTGTGGTATAGGGGAGAAAACAGGTAGAGGTACTCAGGTGGGTAAAGAGGGATAGTTAGTTGGTAGCAGGCATTAAATGAAAAGCAGGTAAGGTAGGTCTATTCTTTCCTAGAATGCAGTGGATTCAAATCCAGAATCGTATGGGCAAGGCTCCTAAGCAAGACCAATAAGGTAATACGTGGGTACCCGGAAGAAGTAACTAAAGGCAGCAAGTAGGCAGAGTCAGCAATAGTGCTGCAGTAGCGCCATGAAGCGATTAATTCAAGTGGTACGCAGTAAAAGCCAGTGTTTAGGTCTTCAGGTGGATAGGTTGGTTGTATGGTAAGACTTAATCAAAGGTAAGGGCAAGGGTAAAGGGCGAATGACTAGATGCATGCCTCTCCTCCATCCACTACGAAGCATAATTTATAGCTGATGCATGAAAAGTGCGCTAGGGTAAGTTATTCTGATTCTGTCCTGATCCCAGCTTATAAGAAGTTAATAGCAGTAGTGAGTGACAAAGCGATTAATTCCGGCAAGTGGTATAGTTCCGAACGTTATGTCTAGATCTTCCGGTGGATAGGTCGTATGGTAACAAGGAATAAAAGCAAGTAAGTAATTCCGTTTCTTTCATTTTGGGGTAGGACAGATTATGCTTTGCTTACCGACGGAGCTTATCAATTGGGGTTCCACTTTCAATTCTTCCAAGAAAACACCTCGGCGATGATTTGAATTTATCCTCTCGGCGATAATCAAATTATTAGCTAATTACAGATATAGGCAAGTCGATGGCTGAGAGAATGCCTGAGCAGTATGGCTTATCGCTCACGCCGGGTCCGGGCTCCGCAGGACACTGAAAGAATCAATCCTCTCTCTCTTTATCTCGAGTTAGCAGAGGCTCCTTATATTATACTTAGATAACGAACCCCAAATCAAATATTGAAAAACCATCTTTACCCAACTACCTTCGTTACTCACTACGCCACCCATGTGGACCTCATAGCATTGGGATTAGTAGAGCCGGGACTAAGCAGTACCTTTCATTAATCCAAGTGGTCTAGGGCTAAAAAGCCTAGCTCTTTAGGTGATAGATTTTATGTACATCAAAGGTAAGACAAAGATAAACCATACAAACTAAGCATTCTTTAAGCAAGTGTGAGCATCTTTCTTTATCCTGGCAATGTATGAAGCCCGCGTCCAGCTTTCTTTCTCTCTGGATCCCATCCCGTCCTCCGATGCAGTAAGTCTAGGCAGTAAGTATTATTTAGGAACAGGGTTAGTGGTAAGAATAAATAAAGAAGGTAAAAGTAGGTAGCCAGTAAAGATTGTAAGTGCTGAACCCCATCCAATAATCCGATATCTGATCTAATAAGTTATGGTTGATAATTCATCCCATCATCCGGCAGTTAAACGATCTCAGCAGCTAAAGGTCAACCACCCATTCTATTCTATCCAGCCATGTCTCTTAAGTGCTGTCTGTAGATTCTCAAACTAACCGGGGCAGTTAAACGACGATCTAAGCTAAAGGGATATAAGCTAAAGGCGAACCCTATCAGCTAATAGACACTCCCGCAGGAGCATGCTACTAATAAAAGTGCTCGACTAATCGCCCGCCCATCCATCCAGCAGTCATGTCATGCATCCATCCCATCTGGTTTCTAAGAGAAGGTAAGTAGCAGTACCAATTCACTAAGTGCGTGCATTCATTAATAAAGTGGTACTGGGTAGAACAGGTCTAGTGATTCTGGTGGGGAAAATAGTTTGTATGGAACCGAGGGGGTTAGTGAATAGTTCCTCCCGTACGAGAAGGTGTTACTGGCTTCAGAGCAATGGGTTGAGCAAGCAGCACTCCATCCATTCTCCCCTCCCTCCATATCCTAAGTTGGTTAAGTAAAGTAAGGTAGGTGGATAGCATGCTCGTAAGTAAAGGGTAAATAGATGCCGTACCTCCTAAGATTCATTCAGTATAGGTACAGGTCTAGGTCTTCAGGTGGATAGGTTGCATGCATTAAATGAAAGGGGGCGGGTAGGTTATATGGACTGGAAGGTAAAAGGAAGGGTTGTATAATGCTGTTCTGAGAATAGGTAAATAGCAGTAGCTCTTAAGTGCTTCATTCATCCAAGTGGTATATTCCAGGTCTATAGATAGACAGGTGGTGAGTAAAAACATAAAGAAATGTAATAAGGTTGTATCATGCGATCAATGCCACGCAATGCAATGCCATTCTGCTCGGGTCTTCTTTCTTTTCTATAGCTGTACCGACCGTACTTGTTGCCTAAGTTGATTAAGTAAGAGGTCTAGGTCTTCCGGTGGATAGGTTGGTGGATTGTCTGTAAACACTAAAAGGTAAGGAGCGTAGCGGTAAAGGGTTCGTGACTAGCATGATGCTTCCCCTCCATCCACTACGAAGCATTCTTATCTGAAGCATGAATAAGGTAAGGCTAGGGTAAGGTGGTATGATCCGATCTTGATACCAGCTTCTAAGGGTTGTTCATATAAGTCTATCCTAAGCGCTTCATGAATAATCAAGTGATATAGGGCAAGTAGTTAGTCAACACATAAGCTAAGAGGTACAAGAAAGGGATCATAAGTTATGGGGCTCTGTGATATGATATGTATGTGGGGTAGTAAGATCAAGAGTAAGTATGAGTCTGATTTGGTGCTGATACCAGTTCTAAGGGAGGGGTTCCTAGCTCTATCTGCTAAGCGCCTCATGCCAGTTGTGGTATAGGGATCTAGGTCTGAAGGTACACAGGTAGTGAGTAACCACATACATAAGGGGGGGTTGTATCGTATCATGCCTGCAATGCCATTCATCCATTCTGCTCAGGTGAATAGCGTAATTTCTTAAGCGCTTCATTAATTCAGTGTTATAATAAGTAAAGAAGGTATAGGTGTCTAGGTGGGCAGGTAGGTTGTAAACACATTAAGTAAGGTCTCAGGGGGTAAGAACGTTGTATCATGCCATGCCGGGTCTGGTCTATAGCGCGCTCCTTCTTTCTTGCTCATGGGGCAAGCGATATCGATCAAAGGTATTTTTAAGGAGGTTCTGAAGGAAGCGTGAGGCTAAGGGGAAGGTATAAATATCCATATAATAAAGCTAATGGGTTTAAAAAAGGAAGCAAGCTCAAGGGTAAAGCAGCGCTGTTTCCAGCCTAATGTGGGAAGGTGGATTATTTTAACCGAGTGAAAACGCTAAAATTATAACGGTAAAGTATCTAAAAGAGCAACCTCATTCGAAGCTTCAACCCTGTTTAGCATCAAATAAAAGTTGCATTAGGGGTATTAGGTGTCCCGAGGCAAGGCTTCTCTGTGTATTGTGACCTAAGCCGAGGGCTGCGAGCATCAGGGGGTCGGTATAGCGGTCAATCCTCCTCTTTCTAGTGGTGGCATTTTCCCTCCAAAGTAAATATGCACATTCCTTGCCCGATGCGGACAAGCCCTCCGGACCTTTTTTCATAGTCCCTTTTTCTAGTATAGTCCTTTTCATACCCTACCTATAAGAATCAAATTGCGGAGTGCATTTCTCTTTTCTCTCAACAAATAACTGTGTTCTCTGAACAAAACCTTGCGGAGCAGTTAGACAAATCCCTCTCCCTTATGGTCGAGCGGCTCCGCCCCTGTTTTCTAGGAAGACAACCTTGCGGAGTGTTTGTGTTCCTTGGACTTTGAACCAACTGGAGAGGCTGCTAGGAATGATTTAAATTGGGGAGTAGGAATGAGGGGGCTGGTTCGACTGAGACTGCAGGGAATGAAGCTTCTGGGGATGAGGCTAGTTTGAATGCTGCTAATTCAATTGATTATGCTACTGCACTCGCTGGCTGGAGATGTGGTGCTGTGTCCAATCCGAGATGCTGGTCTTATTGTAATGCTGCTACTGAGAATGCTCTTTGGGATGCGGACTGGGACCTTGTGTTCCCTATGGGTTATCCCTTAGGTCATCAGGTAATTGGATAGTCAGGTAGTGAGATCAGACCCTACCTAGGCAGAACTGCTAATAATCTAATTGCGGAGTGATTTCTATTTTCTCGAAACAAATCCCTCTCCCTTATGGTCGAGCGGCTCCGCCCCTGTGTTCTAGGAATCAAACCTTGCGGACCTTGCTGTGTGATATGCTCAACATGTATACTCTTCCTTGATATCCCAAGTTCTTAAATGAGCGAAGCGAGTCTCATAATGAGTGAAGCTACCCTTATGGTAATGAAGCCGTAAGCAGCTAATCCTAATTAGAGACTTCTCAAGGGGAAGCTGCCATAGTGGGGGAGGCACTGCTTAGGGGGGGAGGTTATGCTACTCTTTAGCCGCGCATTGAAGGTGTGCCTGAGCAAGGTTTGATGATTGCGACCTAAAACTGTGTTTCATGCGTATCTGGTTAAGAGGGTAATACTATAGATCACTGGTTATGCGCCTTAAGCCTAAAGTAAGAAGCTCAATAGATCAATAGCCTCAATAGCAAGGTCCGGAGGTCTTGTCCGCATCGGGCAAGGTTATTTTGGGGTTAATGCATAAAAAAGACTATATAGGTAAGGGTCAAAAAATGGTAAAGTTTCCGCAGTGAGGGTACAGGCTCTGCATCCTTACTCCGCATCCTTTAAGTAATAAGTAATCTCCTCCTTTTCCTTACTTGGTTTATATTCTTAGGGTAAAGGCTCTGTAGTTGCATGGGTAACATAGGGTAAACACTCTTAAGGGATTATTGACTAGTTGAGCTTATTCTATATTTTCTTCTCCTTTCAAAACCTCCCCCTAATACCCCCTCCCCTGCTCTGCTATCTCCCCTTCTGCTGCCGGAACCTGGTGCCTGGCTTTTCTCAGGGGGACTCGAGGGAATCTCTGCAACTCATGATGAAGTGGTTAGCCTCCATGATGAAGTGAGAAAGAGTATCCATTCCGAGTCCTGTGTCCCCCGTCGATCGCAGTGTACCTTTTATGGGGTGCTACTTGTTAGATAGCCTGCCATGTGTCCGTTTAGCGTGAAGTACGAGCCCGTCGCAGTAAGTCAAATTTAGATATCTTTATAAACGATGCATGCTTGTGATACCGACGTTGATACAAGTTAAAGCGCGAAGAATGATGATTCCGACCTAAGATTATGCTGTTGTTGAACCAGTTTATTAATAAGTTTATACTGTCTATTAAGCAGTAGGTTAAGCGGTTTAAACCAATGATCCTGTTGTTTTAGCAGATCCAATTCAAGTAGCATAACCGGATGATTATGCAGTTTACTCAGTATATTCTGTCGATGAAGCACCAGTTTTAGCAACAGTAGATGCACCAGTACAGTTAGTTGGTTAAGCAGATTCAGTCAATATCCTGTAGATAAAAAAAGCAGCAGAGTAAGTAGCAGCATACCTTACAGATCGATAGCCATAGCTAGCAGCAGAGCCCGTTCAGCGAGTGGTTGAACTAGTCCCAGCTTTCCCTTATATGTATGTGATTCCAGTTCCATATCGATAATAACCACCATAAGCATCACCAAGAGCAAGGGCAGGAGCAGGACCAGAAGGACCAGATCGAAAAGCAGAACTAATTTACCTAGCATAGGAGGCAGCAGTTACTGTTCCAGTCCCATATTCATATATATAGCCAGTAATTTCGGTTATGATCAAATATCCACTTATACCTTCGCATGGTTTTCCTATCAGTAGCATATCCATATAAAGATTGAAAGCCAGATTCTGACTGTAGTAAGCATGATCCAGTTGATGATGATCGTGATCCAGAAGTTGAAACACCTCGCCTAGCAGCATACCTAGTAGCATAGCAAGCACCAAAGTAAGCACCAGAGCCAGTTGTTTCATATCCAGGAGCATAAGTAACAGAGTAAGCACCAGTAACAGGCTTTGCACCTACACCGGGCTATGGTATTGACTTCCTTTCCCCGGCACCAGGGTTTGGTATTTCATCATTCCTTTAACCGGGGTTTGCTGCACCAGGCTGAGTTAGTTAGGGAGATCCAGACCTTTGTGATCTAGATCCAGAGTATTATGCTTGTGAGTCAGATGCTCGTGATCGATATTAGGATTTGAGATATCGAGATCCAGTTTAAGCAGTAGATTCTTTTAATGAAGTCGTTGGTTATGCCGTTGAAGCAGATGATTACGCTGTTGATACTTACCTGCTCTCCTAAATGGTCAGAGCTCCCCTGTTTATTGTGCAGTAGATCCAGTTGAAGAAGCAGCACCAGTAGACGACCAAGTATAAGCACGAATAGATGAGTCCCAATAGCACCAGTCAAAGTCTACGCATCAGTTAAAGAGTTGGGGTCCCAGTTGTAGGATGAGGATTAAAAAAAAAGCTAAATATTTTAAGTAGTAGTTTCAATGACTAAGATAATCTAA
>Ga0233351_1000054_pt1 | contig 8017 bp, 4 predicted proteins | sample GEONDECOMP309_FD_181716 | JGI IMG/M metagenome (GOLD analysis project Ga0233351, IMG submission 181716) | Leaf litter microbial communities from Shasta-Trinity National Forest, California, United States - GEON-DECOMP-309 | ecosystem: Environmental > Terrestrial > Plant litter > Unclassified...
GTTTAAGTGCCAGCGTCCCTGCCGGCTTTAATAGTCAGTTTCAACCCCGAGCCAGCATCGTCCCTTTCAGATAAATACCCATCAGCCACAAAGGAGGCAAGGCCATAGGGAGCAACGGAACGCCATTTCACTCAGCATCCATTTAGAATCCATATATCTTTCCCTCTCCCTTTGGTCGAGCAACTCCGTCCCTTTCTAGGCCTCAAAGAAGGTTTCTTTTATGGAGGGTTCATGTCCCTATAGTGACCTATTACACCCCCTTAACTCGGGTTTCACACTAATACTAATGAGCTATAAAATGATGCTTGGGGATTGCTTCTGCTCGTACTATGCTTCCAACTACCGCCCACTACATCAGTATAGTTGAAAAGCAGCAGCTAGCTTTATTTACTCAACCAGAGGAAGAAAGAAAGCGAGGTACGTTCCGATTTCCTATTAGCTTGTGTAACTCATGTCACCTAACGAATCAATTAGCTGTACTGATGAGCTAGTTTGCTACATTTATTGTGCCTACATGATTGATTGGCCGGCTTCCCCACTACTTGTATTTATTTCGTCCACCTGTATGCTGTGTACCGCGTGCTGGCTTCCCCATGTTTTTATTCAATTATTGTAATTATTGGCTTACTGATAGATGTCCCTATCTCTATGTGCCTGGCTCCCTGACTACCATGTATTATGAAAAAGAGGGAAGCGAAAGCGCCTCCCATGTGGCCGGAACAGCATCCATTAAAAGAAAAAGCGAAGCGATGCGCCGGGCCGGGCTTGGAATATTGAATCCACACTGACTTGAGCAATCAGGCTTTCCGCCCACCCTGTTATAAATAGAGATGAGAGATGCTAGAACCAGGCCAAACGCGGGAAGAGAATGCGATATTGAATAAGCCGCCCTATTCCTTGGATAGGACGTACAAGCTATAGCTATAGATAGAGTGGCAAGTAGAGATGCGTTATGGGACACAGGTGGCAATATAGATCTTCCAGCTATATATGACTCGGAAAGTGAAGGAGAGAAGCTAGAGCTATATTTATGCCTATGATAAGCTTCTATGATAAAATTATACCCTTTCAGGTACAGTTCAAGTTTTGACCACATACAATGAAAGTGAAAGTCCTTGCCCTCAAAAGGACAAGCCCTCCGGACCTTATGAGAAAGTCTTTATGAGCAGCATACCAGTGACAGCCTTTACGACAGATTGATTGAGAAAGTGGGATTCCCGATTGAATGAATGAAAGTAATTGTACCGCCTCCCCTACCAACTCACGAAATTGATTGTACCTCCCGTTGTTTTATTGTCTTTCACTTTTGAATTACCAATTGGCTTTTCCCATATTATTGTACTTATTCTTTGGCTATGGCTATTAGTATGACTCTTCTTGGTTTGGTATTATAAAAACTATTTGTATTCTTTGCAACTTCATTCCTTGCCCTCAGAAGCGCAAGACCTCCGGCCTCCATTTTTCTTAACAAAAGTGATTTTTCCGTTTGAAAGGAATGGTAGCGCACTCAACCTCCTTTGTGTGCCGCGCCTATTTCTTTTATAGTTTCAACTATTTCTATGGAAACCTGAAGAAAGGCCTTGCCCGATGCGGACAAGCGACTTCGTACCTTATTAGCCACTAAAATATTCAAAATGTTTAGCAGATCCAACTATCATAGAAAGAAATAGAATAACCATATTATTACCAATATATGAAAATGAAACAAAAAAGTAAGAGTATAAGAGTAATAACTATGCTTATCTATAGATAGGAGTCAACATCATGGGAGCATGCTGAAACAAGATAAGTACCTACATCACAGAAGTTAGTGGCTTTTATTGAGTGGGGAAAAAGGATAGTGACAACAACTCCCAGGAAAGGACATGAAAGTAGGCACAGAGGAAGATAAATGGGATTCCACGACACTAGGGGATATCTATAAAAGGTAAGAGGTTACATACACCGGTACGGAGCTAATGTGAACATTGGAGGTGACATACGTTAGCAAGCACCTAACTTGAGCACAAGGGATGCCATAAACTAGTCGAGGACTTAGTGCGGGCATAAGAAGAGGTTACATAAATTAGCACAGAGCTAACGAAAGCATAAAAATAAGAAATGCTAACAATAAACCAATGACAACAAGAGACAATAAAATAAAGATGTTATATATGTAGTATAGAAAGCATTCTCATAGCTGCAGTCTACATATTGTAACAACCGTACTCAATTCCTCACAGGAACAACTCAATGGTCATGCTTGTGAAGCAACCAGTGACCAAGAGGAGAGGATAAGGATAAAATAAGAAGAAAGAAGGGAGAAGAGAAACGAAGATATGTGTTATATTACGTCTATAATATACGTATGCAGGATACACCCGAAGGTATTGATCAACACCTGTAGGTATTTATCGCTTATCTAGAAAGGATTTGAGTTACAAGGACAATAAAGAGATAACTACCTGAGCTCCTTCCTTGAGTCGGTTTGTTTCTGATTATGAGCCCAACTTGCCGCCTTGTTGCTTGAGTGGGAAAAACGAGATGATCCTTCTGATGGTCTCTGGTCGGGGATGTAGACACAGAGACTGCAATCTATGTCTGAAAATCTCCCTCATGAAGAGAGCTAGGCATTTTTGGTAAAGATGATGAAAGAATGTAGAGAGGGAACTACTTGAGTGTTGGTAAATACTATAGTACCTCCCTATTATATCATAGTAGATAAGACCTTCGAAAATAGGATGCTTTTTCGACTTGGTCTCTTGTAAGTGGAAAAGCTGGCAAGTCCTATTAGGCCGTGGGATGTGGTGATCAGGCTAAACCGAAGCAAATTATAGCCTATACACTTACCAAAGGGGATCCGCAGACCATGCATTTAGTGTTTGCGTGTCTAACAATAAGGCAATCTCTCAGCTGCTGTTTTCAGAATCAAAAGCCATCTTTGGGCTAAAACCCTCAGGGGTGCGTTCCAAGTGACCCGGATGTACTGCCTATATATATACCTCCTATCTTTTCCCTCATAAATACAATAGGGAAGCAGCCTATAATTAATCTCTAAGAATTACTCAGGTCCTTTGTAGCACACACAGATATATCCTGGACTTGTAATAAATCATATGTAATATTTAATATACCTGGTTTACAGAGACTGGCCTTCCTAGAGAGATAGGGATACTGGCCTTTGTTCTAAAGAGAATGCTTTCCTCGCCCGATGCGGGACGAGTTGCGACTCATACTACTTATTCTTTGGCTTTCCTGGCCTTCGTTCCAAAGAGACTTTTATGCCTTGAAGTGCCGGGGGAATTAATAGCCTTCCTTGCCTGAAAAGCCGGTATAAAGCCAGTACTGGAATGAGAACCAGTAATTAGTATAACCAAGTATTGTAATTATCTTGAAATTGTGCAATGTGGGTTGTCTCAGTCTCTAAAATAGGAGATAAATAAATAGAGTATAAATGTAGTGGATAGTAGTGGAATGAAGGTTAATGGTGGAAAGACCAGCACCTCTGATCTTATCTTTCCCTTTTGTTCCCAGCCTCTCGTAGTGGTATCACCCGGCCTAAAGAGGCATGGTTTAGTTATATGTGATCTATGCAAAATGTTGAAGAGCTTATTATAGAATAGTACAGGGATAAGGCATAAAATAAGGTCAGCCTAAGCGTTAGTGTTAGGCTAATAGAGTAGTAATTCGCTTCGATCTAAGCCTCGCTGTCTAGTGGGAGGTACACTGCCTAACTTGTTTCTTACTCTACCTAACTTATTACTCTAAGGAGATATATCAACCAAAAGTAGAGCCCAGGAGACAGTCTAGTTTTACCAAAGGGAGAGCTATACCGTCTAGTTGGGAAGGTCCCTACATCTTCCCGTTGTAACACTTCCCGGTCAGTGATAGTCCCAGTATGGGCTAGTGGTAGTCTGGGCTAGTGATGGATATATTTTCTTTCTGGACAGATAGGAGTAAGGCGAAGCCGTACCTCCATTGGAAAAAAACCATTGATACATACGGGAAATTCCCTGGGGAATCCCCATCTATACATATTTTCTTTCTGGACAACATGAAGAGCCAGAATGCGCTATCATGCCCAGGAAGAGTTATGCCCGGAAATAGTAATGACTTGCCTTAAAGACAATATATTAATGGTGGGTTAGCAAATATAGCTAGGGAGCATTGGTTAGCTAATATATATATTGAGGTATGGCTTCGCCTTCCTTTGCAATACTTAGTAAATAGAAGAGATTAATGGAGGTGTGGCTTCGCCTTCTTTATATATGTTCTAATTCTCAACTACGATCTATGAACTAAAGCAAGTCAGAAGACGGGATTAATCTCTATACGCCGTGAGAGATTCCGTACGGTCAGGGATTATAAAGGCGTAACAGCAAGATGGGTTCGGTCCAATGTATTTGGTTTCAAAAGAGGGAGTTGCCACTATATCCTCGCACGACAAAGCTAATTCGTGATCATCGAGATATTATTTATTTCAACAACTGCTGAATAAACTGGCCGCTGGATCGACTGCTTCTTCGACTGTAAAAAACCACTGTTTTATACATTTCCGATAGGATTGGATGCTATAAACTCATGCTCCCAGCCTTAGGACTCTGTTTTGAAAGCGGGTAGAGACTCTGTTTTGAAAGTTGCTTTCAAAGTTGGCAGTCGGACTTAATACCCACCTCATTTAGAATATGCCACGCATATTTCACCCCCCCATACCGACAACTCAGGTCAACTGAAAGATGAAACGAGGGGCCCGGCGAGAAGAAGATTGATGGCTACCCGAAATAGACAGCGATTTCTCCCAAAGGGAGCCCAAGCTTTCTAAGAATAATAAAGTTTGCTCATAGTTGTGTCCATACTACAAATTGTAAATAACGCTCCTCCGAAAGAATCCATTCCCGCTGAACAATGGATCGTTGGTAATGTTGCCGTACAATTGTAGCCATTAATAGGACTCCAAATACCTACAAAACATGTCTTTCTGACGGCGATCTATTGACTACATTGGGATCTGGCCATTAGTAAACACAATATTATATATGGACCCAACATGGAACACCGATACATTACAGACTAAGGGTACCAAATGAACTCCAACCCTGCAAATAACACAGTACACTAGTGAAATGACTCCGACTAACAAACACTCAACTCATGATGCTACACCAACGGACCCTGTCAATGCAACTACCCCTACCGAAGGTTTAACCCTTTCCTCCACCACCCACATCCTTAACTAATCACCCAAGCTTTGGATCTATACGTCAGATACGTCCATTTAAACCCTAGCGACCAATCTCCCCACGCACCCAGACCCAACTACATACGCCCCACGTGTCACTGAGAATAATTGCACACTTGTAGGTAGGTCCAAAGCCCGCCCGTCTAAAAGCTATTCTATTGGGACTCGCAAACCACTGACCCATCTACTTCTTTCATGTTGCTCTCCCCTTTCACATTCACTTTATTCATAATTTTGCTATCTGACTGCGTCTAACCCTAGTAAACTCTAGTAATCACGAACTGAGACTTATAAGTAGTTCGGGTGTCTGTTGTTGATACTTAACTAATGCTAGACTCCAGGGTTATTGGCAACTCTGAATCCCAGGAGATGTTGAAGATTTCGTTAATGAAATGAGTTACAAAGTTGCAGAGGATCGACGGGTTCCTGCATTATACATGGTACTGAAGGCTACCCCTGCCATGGGTGGGCTACACATAAAAAACCCTCTCCTTTTAGTCGAGACCTCCTTCCGTCGGACCTCATTCCCTGCTACTACATTAAGCAAATCTCGAAGTGATGGGTTACTTTCCTACAGTGATGGTTCCCTTTAGATGGTTTACTATGAATTCGGTGTCTTTCCATCCATTATAGGTGGTTGGTGGTCGTTTCCCATTATTTGGTGGCTCCCCGAGTTCCGAGCACCTATCCAAGCAATTCTCATAATTATCCCAATCATGGGCGTTTTTACCTATTATTATGGGTATTATCTTGGGAAGGATTATGAATTTCGTGATCGTTATAGGGAGGTTATGATGATCGTGATCGAGGTGAAAAGTGTGATGATTGAGATCGGGATTAAGATCTCGATGATTCATATTATGATCTTGATCCAGTCGACTCTGTTGATTAACATGAAAGAAATTCCATGTAGATCCGGTTGAACGAGCAAAGCTAACAGCACAAAAAGAAAGGGTAGTAGGAGGGGAGTCCCTCATACTCTTCCTTTCAATCGCTAAAAACCTATCACGATCTTGATCACGAAACTAAGAATCTCTACCATGAACATCAGACTATAGAGAAATACCGAAACTAGCAGATACGGAGCCGGGTGCAGAGCCAACAGGTGCAAGCCAAAGCCGAATAGTGCCGGTAGTGCAGCTTGTCAGATGCTGCTAATCGAACCAATCTACTAATGGTGGTGGATCATATACTGCTACCTCTGCCTTTTTCAGTGATGGTGAACCAACTGGCTATGCCTTAACTACTGGTGCATCCGGCTCTCGATCCAGAGCTACTGGTTCAACAACTGTTATTGGTGGTGGTAGTGGTGCTTCAATAACATCGTCAATAGAATTGCCAATATAAAAAGCGAAATCGACCTCCAATTACTTGTATGTAAGAGGTTTTTTTTCACCTTACTTAGGCAAATAGCTATGTCATAATAAGCTGCATTCATACCTCCTGTAAACTTTATATCGTATACTGATGATTACTACTATAAGTCAACCATAAAAAGGAGGTGACATATTCAATATGGTTAAGAACACAACACCAACATGTTACTTCATCTGCTTACGTATTAGCTTGTTTTAATAGATAGGTTATTATGTTTCCATAATGAACACTTCTTATATATAATCTGTGTTTACCTATAAGCTTCATGTAAACTGTTATTACTAATAATTCCATTGATTATATGACATGTGAAAGCTTACCACTATTAGATGATGAAGTAATACTAAAAACCTCAGAGAAAAGCAATAGGTATATAAGAGTATTCAAACATATTATAGCTAACATAACTACAATGACCAAGCAGTTACAAATCCTAGCTTAGTTAATCACAGTAATTTACATATAACATTCCCATAATAATTAAGGATCAAGCATGCTTAGTACTAAGAGCTCAGTATTAGTTACAAAGCTCATGATAAGGCTCTAATCCCATATAAGCTGAATAGTGAATACATTTTAATAAGGAGGATACTAAGCTAACAGTAACTACACCTTTCTTACTAGTCTATTATATTAAATAAGCTGGAATACCTAACCAGTAAAAGATAGTGTAAGTTCCATAACTAAGGGTGTATACATATTATCACACAGCTTTCATTCCACACATGTGACACTTGGTACCAATGCTATTGATTCCTAACCTCTTATAAGCTAAGAGTACTAAAACTAGTATCCATATTTGACAGATATGTGAAATTCCCATTGATTCATTGATACTTGTTCATGTCTAATTCATACATACTTATAAAACGAAGAATACTGGTAATAATTACAACATTTGTAATAACTCTGCTCACTTGTTCCCTTATCATGGTAGTTTTATTCCCATATGTTCCTAAGCTCGTACATGATATGAAGTAGATAGATATAATCCCTTTGTTCGTGATTCCATTGATATGAGCTTATACAAGATTACAGGCATAGTTATTTCAACACATAGATTGCTAAGCTGTTATGCTTACATCTCCATTACAGATAGTATCATTATTCCATAATGGTTATAGCTTATACATTACATGAGAGTTACATCATACGTATTACCCTAATGAATAGGTGATGTTAGCTGATACAAGTAGTGTTAGAATTAAGCTTAAGCTAGGATTGGCTTATATCCCTAAGTTATAAGTAGTCTTAGTAATATCGATCGATCGATTTTTGACGACTTCTCCTTGGGATCCTGAAATGAGAGAAATGATAGATTCGCTCGGGGGACATCTGGTGCGTCGGCTTCTCTCTTCGGCGCGTATCTCGTTCCTTTCCAAGCTCGGGGGATACTGAATCAGTTTATTGCACATGGGACAT
>Ga0233351_1000061_pt1 | contig 7528 bp, 4 predicted proteins | sample GEONDECOMP309_FD_181716 | JGI IMG/M metagenome (GOLD analysis project Ga0233351, IMG submission 181716) | Leaf litter microbial communities from Shasta-Trinity National Forest, California, United States - GEON-DECOMP-309 | ecosystem: Environmental > Terrestrial > Plant litter > Unclassified...
GGTCTCCTTCCTCCGAGAAACTCATTATATTAGAATCACAAATTCTACATTCAACTGTGATACTAGGGCAGATGCTATCACCATAAATACAATTCTGCACTTACACAGCTAGGCTAGCTAAATCAAAGTTTCTTTTGAACTGCAAGTGACTATTATGGTTCAATTCTACTGAAATCTAAATCAAACAAGCAGCCTATGGGCATTACCCTTTACTTTGTTGATATCAGAAATCCAGTATTATTTATAATTCAAGCATCTTCCTCTAAATTTTTGCCATGATTAAAACTTAACAGTACATACCTCAACAGAAATAACTGTCGGAGTTCCCTATTGCCTGGAATCCCTCAGAGCTTAGGATCCTTGCTGACATTGATGGCCTTAACCAAATGGGTTTCTTGGAGATATGACAGAGTACACCTGGACAATTGTTTACTTGGCAGAAACTGACCTAAAATGAGAATTTAATCCCCAAAACATAAAATTTTATGCTGAGATTGACAAAAGAATTTGAATTTTTTCCGAAAATCAGACCAGAAAATAGCTGTGAAGCAAACCCAAATGACAAAAACAGACCAATTTCATCGCAAATCCTTACAGTGGATCGTTGTTTCGTCGAGGAAGAGGCCGAAAGAGAGGCCAAGGTAGCAACGCAATATGCCAGATCAGCTACATACTTTCTTCTCCATTTCTATAGTTGATACAAACGATAAAATTTCCTTCTGTATAATGTACAATAGAAATTTATCCAGTTGTTTCTATCTTTCTATCCTCCTTTATCACATGGCCTCCTGTGTATTTACTATTTATGTCTCTCTTTTGTACTCTTTTGGAAATGATTTATAGTGACAATAGCAATGCATCATAAGGGCACCTACTTTATTCTGCACTTATTTTCAATATAACTTATGACTCAGTTTTTGCTAAAAATTGGGAAAAAGAAAGAGTCCCTCTCTAGATTTCATATTTTCCTATCATATATATAATGGAACTCACTATGATTTCCAAGCCTTATCTTTGTTTATATTTATACTCAACGCTGATGTCCACATTTTGGAAAGGTAGTTATGAAAAAAGAACAATCTTATATGCCTTCCTTGATCTGCATGTATTCTTCACATCTCATGAAAGTGTGCTCCTCTTTTCTACCTTGTCTGAATATTTTCTCTGCCCTTGTTTATTAAAGGTCCGAGATTATGTGACTTCTACTGCAAGAAAACAAATATACCAAAGTCAAAGACATTGGCAAACTGGTTTGAAGTTGCTTGAAGGGGATGTAACTTCACAACTTGTAAGAGTTTCTCTCAAGGTTTTGCCATTGCATTGCATTAGGTCAGAGACAATATAGAACTGTATTTCATTGGTCAGTTCTGCATACACAGTGTATTCGGGCTTGCTTGAGGATGTATCAAACGCTGTATAGCTTGGAGAAGATGTCCAATTTCCATCTAAAAGGCTTGCAAAGGTTTTTCTCAAGTTTGCGTTCTAAGGAAGAACTTCATTTTAAGGAAGGGCAAACAAAAAACGCAGATAAGCAGCAAGTTGAACTTCATTTTAATTCTGGACATCAAAGAAATGAAAGGGGGCACATGCATTAGAGACCCTTACAGGGAAATAATTTGTAATAAAATAATAATAATCTAATTTAAGGTCATGGCTAGCCAGACACCAAATTGATGTATGAGACCCCCTTATTTGTGGGACAAGAGACCTCCTCCACACAGCAATTTGACTGCTTAATATATAGAGTGTACAAACCCTACTCCACTCCGGTTCAAACCTGAGGCCTCCAAGGAGGAAACACATGTTCTTAACCGTTAGGCCCATTGAAGACCTGATCTCTGAATAGGACATTTTTAATGTTAAACCAAATAATAGAAAATTCACTTGGAGCAATAAAAGGATAGGGCCAGGATTCGTTGTGGAAAGACTGTTCCTCTTATAAAGCTCCTTTTTCTCTGAGTAAATCCAAGCTCTGCAATTATCCCAAGTGCACTAACCAATCACAAGATGATCCTGCTCTTAGTGTAAGACTCTCAAGCATTTGGTCCAACTCTTTAAGATATAACTCTGCATGGTTTTCACAGCCAGGCTTCAAAGACATGGTGAGAAATTCTGGGTCTATCCCAGTTTTGCCTCCTACATCTGGCAAAAAAAATAAAGAGACTAAAAGCTGAAATGAAAGAATGGGCTAAATTCCACAATGAATATTCTTACCATTCCAGAAAGGAGTGGGAAGCCTTAAAGTCATCAAAACCCAAATTGAAGAATAAGAGCAGGGGATATGAACATTAAATTCTACCATCACCAAGCACACTCCAAGAGGGTTTGAAATTGCATCTCTGAGATAACTCTTGGATAGATCAAAAACAGATGACTTTAACAAAATCAAAGTTGCAGCCTTCTCTCACTTTAAGAACTTGTTTTCATAATTAGAGTAAATAATGGAAGAGCTCAAGCGGAAATGTTGGCCAGGATCCCATGTGATTCATAAGAACTGGGAAATGAGAAACTCCTAGGACCCATATCAGTAGGCGTAGTTCAAGAAGCAGTATGGACTCTGGAGCATAGAACTTGACAAAGTTCCTAGTCTAGACAAGTTCTCAACACATTTTGGTAAGTGTGGACACTGGAAATTAATCAACAGCGACCTCTTAAGCTATGTTGAAGAGTTGAGGGAGCAGGACAGAGTTAGAGGACGATTAAGTTCCTCCTTCCTCGCCCTCATCCCTAAAGAAAGAAATCCAAGTATCCTATAAGATTCTAACTAAGATTACATTTTCTAGATTAAAACCTTTGATGCAGTGTGTTATCTTGGAGGAACAATTGGCTTTGTTCAGGGCAGACTTATCTATCAAAATAGCATAATAGTTCAGGAAGCTGTTCATAGTAGTCACTCATCAGGAAAGAGGTACATGATCATAGAACTCAATATGGCAAATGCCTTCAATAGAGAAGTATAATTTCTTATTCACAGTTATGAAAAAATTTGGCTTTGCTGAGAAGTTCATTCTGTGGGCCAATGTCCTTCAAGCTTGGACAAGGATGTCACATCTACCCTTCCTTGTTCACTATAATGACAGAAGCATCTGGGCAAATATTATATTCAACCAGGCAGGAGGAATTCTTCACGGATATCACAAAAGTTCAGAGAGCAATACCCATGAACCGTGATCAATTTGCAGACTAACACACTCAATTTGGGAGGAGTTTCAAACCTTCTATGGTTGGAACTTGGAACACACCAACACGCATCCTGGGAAGAATTTCCCAAACCCTGTAATTCTTAGTACAACAGAAATGGACAGCATTCCAGTAACTGGGAATTTCGATTTCCATAAAAGCTCACAAAAACTCTGACTGGATCCTTACCTTAGGAAAAAGTCCAAAAGAAAGTATCCTATTGGGGAATCTGGTTTCTTCACTTCCAGGGAAGGTTAAACTGATCAAATCAGTGCTTTCATCTCTTCCTTTATACTTATCTTCAACACTGGCTAGCCCAGTAGGTTAACGAGATTGGGAAACGACCAGGTCCTTTTTATGGAAAGGAAGGAGATCTAATGGAAAGGAAAAATTTTATCTGGTCAGCTAAAACAAAACTTTTCTCCAGACCAACAATGGAGGCTTGGGCATAAGAGATCCCTCCTTAATGAATAAGGCCCTTAAAGCCAAGTTGATCTGGAGTCTAGTCACAGGTGACACGAGAAATCATGGTGAAAAGATACTTTCCACAAAGAGTATTTCCAGCTTGGAGACAGAAGAAGGTCCCTTGACTGACCTCTCGCAATATAAACTCAAGTTCCTCTCCCCAAGGGGTTCACCAACATGTAAGCAGTTCATACTTTCAAAGACTTCTCCAGACTGTGAAAGGTAGTCCATCCTGGCTTCTGGGATGGGGGAGGCTCATAGACATCTGGGAAGATAATATCCTAGCCAACCCCCCTTTGAAGAATAGACTGGACCTCTCTCTAGGATAAGAGAATGGCTAAGTTCACATGAAATCAAAATATTGCAGAATTCTCAAAATGGTCAGAGGGCCCAGAAAGAGTAAGCTGGAAGGCTTCCCAAAAACTCATTCTTCCACTGGACTTAAGTGAGGAACGGGATGTAATTGTAAGAATCTCTCACTGGAACAGCCCTCAATCAAGGAAGCTGAGAAAGACCAGAGAATATAGGGGGGAAAGGGAGGGAATTACTCAGTCGAAAAAGTTTATGAACTGCTATTAAATTTGGATAAAGGCCACAAGAAAAGATATGGAAGAATCTGTGAGTCAAAAACGGTGTCCCCAAAAATCAACTTCTTTATATGGCTTCTAAGTTCTAACCCATGGAAGACTGTTAACAACAGAACTTGAGAAGGAAAGGCATCCAAGGCCCATCTATGAATGTCCTATGTCAATATGAAGAAGAAAGCACCCCTCACCTATTCCATTTCCTAGAATGCCCTACAATGAAACAGGCTAGGACTCTAGAATCAGAGAATGCGGGTATCACAGAAATCCCAACCCCAAGGGACTGGGAGAAAGCTTGATCTCCTCAGGGTAGTTGACATACCAAAAAATCCCAAAAGGGAAACCCGTTTCAGCTATGTTCTCGACTTCACTCCTGAAATTTGTCCTATAGAATGTCTGGTTTGCATCTTCAAAGAAACTAAAGTAAATCCAGTTAGTATAACTATAGTGACAAAGCCAGTGTCCTTCCTAGAAAATATTAAAGCATACTCCAAAGGAAATAAAGCTTTGTACGAATATGTTGAAGCAGAAAATAAAATGGCTAAAACGACTGGATTTGTGGACATGGATCCACAATCAAGGACCCCCTTACTTGAATAAAATGACCCAGGCACTGTCAGTGGAAGTTGGAATGATGACATAAAAGAATGGATTGCAAAGCAAGCCAAATACCTGCTATTATTTAATGGTGCAGCAAACAGAAACCCAGGGGCAGCAAGTGCTAGTGATGCCATTTCAATTCAGGAAGCGGAGTAGTTCAGCAAATTTCATGGGTTCTCAGGACCACGTTGAACACTACATAACTTTTTAGCATAAACTTAGCAACTGAGGGAGAAAAGCTTCAAAGGGGGAACAAAGATTCATAGATGGAGGGAGGCTAGAAGTGACTTCCCACCTTGTACCATGACAGATTTAGCAGTTCAAGGGTAATGGCAGTCTGAGCTGCACAGACCTCCCATTCATTTATAGCCTGGCACTACCAAAGGACAACAGACAGATCAGATCCTGATGGTAGACACGCATAGATTCCGCTTTCCTGCCCCTTCAAAACCCAAGAGAAGGGCACAGTCACCTGCCCATTGGAATTGGTAGCTAGGTCATGCCATTCTTTGCACAGGAGATCTCCACCTCTCCCCTCTTAACCTATCGCGCCTGCAGGAGATACTGGCTATATGTTCATATGAGATGACTAAAGGAGAAACTTTATAGGATGGGGAATTCCATTAATCAGGTGCCCTCTCCTCTCCAGTTATAAGTACTTCCCCGCAAATGAAAAATTATAATCATTTACGACCGGAAAGAATTCTCTTTGTCTGGTTCCTGGCAGTATTTTTGGGCTTATCAATATGGACAACCAATGTTACTGTCAGCCCAGATGTCTGAGAAGTACATATAGGTGTTTGGTAGTACAATGAAAAGAGTCATAGACCTGGAGAAGGTAAAGGAAGCTAAAGCCATGGTATTGCAGCTATGTGGAGGCTCATTCAAAGAAATTAACAGGCTCCAAGATCATAACACCCTATAAGATGATTGCAAAGCCATTGTGAATAAAAATTAGAAAAAACAGAATAAACTGTGGCTCCATTTCACCAACTCTCGACCCAGCATCTTAAAGGAGCATGTCAGGGAGATAAGAGTGGCCTGACAAATTCCGGCCTGCACCCCGGACAGGCAAGCAGTAGCAATTTGGAGTGGTGAACCTTTAGAAGAACGAGCTAGGCAACCTAGCCACTAACCACAATGCCATGAGTTGTCCATTTCTAGAACTTTATAATCTGCCCTCTGTTTTTCTGTGTGTGCAGTTTTCTGTTTGCTTAGCCTACAGTTTGTCTATCAATATTTATATCTCTATGGAAGTAGAAATACACCAGGTGAAAAGAATAATATTTTGAAATTTAAGCGAAGACAAGGTTAAAAATCCGGAGATTTTTATGCACAAATGCTCCCTTTCAGTCTGATCCAAATCCAGCCTTCCTAATATAGTCGAGGCCTTGTAAAAAGCCTTTGTTAATAGAATGCTCTGTTTCTATAAAATTATGAATGATGCTAAAGAAGACTCACACTTATCTTTTACAGTGTTTAAATTATAAAATAATTATGCAGTTGACTCTATCATAGCTCAGTGCTACTTATAGGAGGAGTTTGTTATCTTCCTATTACAAGGAAATCATTTGGCAATGGATTCTCTCTGAGCTTAAGCCTGTTTATTGCAAGACTTATATTCTTTGCGTTTTCAGCTTATCCTACCTTTCTAACATGCATACTTCTATCTAATGAGTTGAGTATCATATACATCAAAAGCCAGCCCACATTGGTCTAAGATATTTCACTGTATATAAGAGGAATTTTAAAGACTCAAGCTTGAACACTTAACGCAGTCCTGGACTAATTTATGTCATTCTGTAGTTGTTGTAGACCATCTATACAGAAACTCTTAGCCTATTTGGCTGGGAATGCTGTTAGTTCAACTAGTGCTTCTACTGCTGGTTGTACTTCAATGTTGACAAATTACAAAGAAAAGAGAAAAGATTCCAAACATGTGTACTTCAATGTCGACAAATTACATCTCATGGGACACTTTTCAAGCATATCCCAGATCTGCAATTACTTTATTAGAATAGATTTTTTAAGCATAAAATTTGTGAAATTATTTTATTAGAATGGATTTTTTAAGCACAAAATTTGTGCTGGTCTTCTCTGTGTGTACTAAACAATTTCAGTGATATATTTTGTGAATCAGCATCATAACAATTAGTGTTGGTTTCACCCAAACAAGAAGACAACACAGATTTAAAATCAAATATGTAAATACACAATTTTGGACCATTTGAAACCTCATTTATATAAGAAATGACGTACGAGTACATACCAAAACTTTATCACAAAGTTGATATAATTCAAGCTCTCCAAACGGTAGCGAGGGAAGCCATGAAAGCCCTATCCACCACCAGGATTGACAATATGCTAACATCCACATTGACTTGTGTTTTTTGCCTCATAAGGAATGTCTTCCCTGTTCCTGGTGCATGTGCCAAAATGCAGCCACCAGGTTCTTCAGCTATAAGGTTCTTTTGCAAAAAGTTAAATCCATCAACCTGGTGTGATTTCATGTGTTTTTTCAGACGGGGATGCAAAACAAGTTTCAGTACAGGGGTACTCTGCTCTGAGCTTTTGTAATTAAATGACTCAGCATTGTTGATCCCTAAAATAGTCCCCAAGTCCCGATTAGGGGCATGCCTGGAATGTTTTGCTGCTTTCCTATCCTGTACAAATGCAAACAAAATGTTTTATACTATGTT
>Ga0233351_1000063_pt1 | contig 7398 bp, 1 predicted proteins | sample GEONDECOMP309_FD_181716 | JGI IMG/M metagenome (GOLD analysis project Ga0233351, IMG submission 181716) | Leaf litter microbial communities from Shasta-Trinity National Forest, California, United States - GEON-DECOMP-309 | ecosystem: Environmental > Terrestrial > Plant litter > Unclassified...
TTTCATAAATGGGTGCCAATCGTTATCATCTGGGGAAGGAGAAGGAGGAGCCTGCGTTTAGTTGAAAGACTGCGATAGGGGAGGGGGCTGCGGTTTGAGGGAGGGCTGCGACTTACTGGATAGCTTGTCTGTGAGGTGGTAAGTTACTCCCACATTTTTGCATTTTGTCCAGACTGCTTGCATCTCGCTGTGTCTGTTTGGATGGTTCCAAGATAGGAATTTAGGAACGGTTATGTAATGCGACGTGCCTTACCGGGTAGCGATCCAGCGTTCCCATATTTCCAGTTCCTTTGTTGTGGCCGATCTCGGTTGAAACAAAAACGCTGGATGCAAGTCATTGCTTTATAGCATTGCTCTGTGGTTAATTAAGTTGCTACCATGCGATTTCTCCTGGTATGGTAATGATTTCATTGACTGTTTGCAAACACTGTTTAATACCTGTCCTTGCTGATTGTGAAGTGTGATGTTTACCCAAATTCTTGTTAGAGCCATGACCATGGGTAAGTGGGTCGACCGTCTCTTCAAAACTCCGTTGGATCGCCCAAACTACCTCCATTAGAGCTACGGCAAGTCATCAGCATTGTTTTATGTTGATTTGACAGTCGACCGACCAAGAATGTTTTGAGAGGACTGTGTGTAATTCTGGTTTTGAACTGTCATCCCCACGAGTGCAACCGGGACTATTTTACAAGTCCAGAGGTAAAAATAAAAAGAGAAAAACCATAAATGTCTTTTGGGGCACGCTATATCAATCTGGCACCCCCCGGGTGTTGAACATGGTTCCCTTTTTGAGCTGCTTTTATGCTGTTAATTTAGCCTAACCCAGAGAGATCTATGACGTTACCAGAATTTTTTTTACCTCCAACATCTTCAAAGTGCTTCCTCTGTTCTTTATAAGAACAATCTAAGTGAAGCGAGCAATTTTCCTTCAAGGATTGTGTTCAGGTCTAAGTATACACAGATTGTATTCCTGTAAAAAAAACCAGACAGTATGAGAAAAGAACGGTAAACATACCATCTCTCTAGAAACTCTCCTGCGTTTCACCAACATCCCACCTGCACTTTAATTTAGGAATATGCCAAGTGACGGGACGCACATTTTTGGACGGTGTGAATCCAAGGAGGTTACTTGTGTTGCAAGTTTTAAATATGGTAACGCTCCTCCCATGACTAAAGCCTCGATGTTGTGTTCATAAGTCGAACAGGGTGGAATCGAACTCCATATCTACTTGTAACCTTAAATCTGCAATGGGAGTTGCGCTGCTATTTTGGCCTTATGTTTGAACTCTAGATGAGTAGGGATTTCTTTAAAGCAGCGTATCCTTGTCTACTTGTATGATGGTAAAAATGAACTAGCAAACACATGTACTCAGTAAGAAAGGAAAACGAGCTCCACAATGAATAGGCCTTGAGTTAAACTCTGACTATGCACAAGAATTTATAAGTACTGTTATATTCTTTAAAAGACCCTCATATTGGTTATTTTAAAGAGGATTTTATTCTTTGAGAGGAGACTTATGATTATATGCTCAAGGAGATTCTTCCATGATGTATAGAAGTAACTTAAATTCTTGTAAGGTTGCTTCCATAGTGTTGTATGGATAATTCGCTAAGTACTGAGATTGTTTACATTGAGGTAAACAATTTCATCAATGCAAGTAAGAATGGCAACAAGAGTGCCGTGGAAAAATGTAATTATCTTCTTATTGAATGAATAATATATGATAAAAGATTTGGTGGACGTAACCCCAATGGCGGGGTGAACCAGGTACATTGGCTTCTTGTGGTCTAGTGTTTAAATGTTTAATCTTTATGTATTGTTTTATACGCTTCTAAATGCTTCTTTGGCCTTTGCCTTCCCTATATATATATATTTGATCTGTTATGTTTGGTTGCTAAACGTATGCATCTGCTCAATGAAGACTGGCTTAGGTATGCCATTGAACAAGATGACTCGTCTTGTTATTGTTACATGTTGTATTTGTTCCATGGATCTGTGCACCGTTTAGCTGCTTGTAAATTTTTAGGGTTTTCCGACCATTTTGGGGTTCACACAAGTTATTTCATTTCCGTCGGTTGTTGCGTGTTTTTGAATATTATTGTTTGTCTCTGCCTCGCCTTGCGGGTCTGTGAGCTTGTTCTCTGGTTCTGTTTATGATGAAACAGGGTTTTCATTTGATGGATTGGGTTTGCGAAAACAGAGACAAATTTCCATCATTCGTTATGCTTGCGATTTTCTTTTATATATGCTTTTCGAAATGTAAGCTTGAATGTTTTCAGGTTTTGAAATTTAAGCTTGAATATTTTCAACAAGCCTGAAAAATAGTAGGGTTCGTGAGCTGAGCTGTCGCAGAAGCTTGGAAATAATTGTTTAATGGGTTTTGGTTTGCTTCGACAGTAAAGAGGGGTTCGGGTATACCCTGGACTGAAGTTTGAACGATCTATTTTTGCCTTTCAGTAAGTGGGTTATTTTGTCTTCCATGTACGCTCTTTTATTCACATGAAGAGTCGTAAGCACTGATACTGTTAGAGTAAAGAATGGCATTTAAGTCCAAGCGGATTCTTTTTCAGCCAAACTACTTACTTCTATCCTATTCACGTTAGCCTATGAGCATATGAGGTCGATAGTATGAATTTCCATTTTAATTCGATGTATGGGTTTATTCAAGATGTTTTTTAAAGCAAAAAAAAATAAATGTTAGGAGCATATAGCTTGATGAATATGTTTCTATCGTAACAAGGTTTGTTGTATTTTACTGTCTTGGGAGTAGAGAATATCAGAAAGGAGTGGGAAGGAATGAAAGGGTTTGATTGAAAAGTGTTTGGGAGGAATGTTGATCTTACTACACATAGTGAAACAAAGTCAGTTTTTATTTTCCTTTTTTCGTCATAATGGCATGGAGGTATAGGGGGTACGTGACATATGGTATCAGAGCCGGAGTAACAACACTCGGGCATATTTTGGGCTCAATATTAAGTTGGAAAGTATGAACATGTTTAAGACTAACTCGCATAATAATTTTGTGGATGCATGGCAATGACTAAAGAGGGAACTGAGTTACCCAAGCGGGCCTCAAGGATCGAAGGAGGTAAGTGGACGGGAAAAAAAATAAAAATAAAAAAGGGCGAATATCATGGTAAGGTATGTTATCACTGTAGCCATGGCGAGAAGCATGTAAGTATTTCTTGCATGTTTACACCTAAATGGGCACAATGTAAATCTCAAGGTACAGTCTAGAATCTAAGTATGGAAGGGATAGAGATGAAAAGGTAATAAGGTAAATAATAGTTTGGTCACTTGAGTCATTTATCATGAAGGGGTAAAATGCAAGTTGTGGCCTACAACTTTTATGAAGTCTCATATGCTGATTTGACCAAGTTCCTTTAGTTCCATTCATGCCTGCACTAACCATGAACTCTTCCAGGATAAATTAATTGAAGATAGTTGCGGGTGAATTGAGGAACGAGTCATCATAAGCGAGATAAGTACCATTTTTATGGTTCCTGAATACCACTCAAGTACAGTTAACAATTGGTGAGATAAGGTCTTAGTAAGTACGAGAAATATTTATGTAGGACCCTTACAATAAAGTGTTTGGATTACCAAAAGAATATGCTTGCCTTTTTTGAATTTGGGGAGAATGGTTCCAAGTAAATAAAAAGAGACCAAATATATTTAACCCCATTGGTTTATGTTAAGGAGAGCAATTCTTCATTTTAACGTATAATCGTCCCTCACTTTCCATAAGTACTAGAGATGATGTCCCTTAACAGAATTTGAATGGCATATCATAACTCCATCATCATGCATGATGTTGTAATACGTGTTATTTTAATATGACAAACTATAGTTACTAGAGATACTCCCATATAATGGGCATTGGTTAACAAAATTACAATGCAATTAATGGTCACCGAAAGTTATTTAAAGAAAATTAATGACTCCTTAGAATATCAAGCAAATCTTACCGGAAAAAGGAACTTGGTGATTTTAGGGTTGCCTCGTGAAAACAATTGAAATGGTTTGAAAGAAAACGCAATGAATGCCTTCTAAAGTTAGACTACTTTGGTTTAGATTGAATTGTTTGTTTATGAGATTGAAGTACCTTGGTAGAAGAAAGGGAGTATGGAAAATATAAGCAATTTGATGGATTAAACTCGATGAGGTATAACTAAGAACCGAAAGGGCTTAGAGATAAGTGGTAAACAATCCTTTTCACAAAACTATAACATGGCATAAAATCTTTTCATTTATTTGTTGGAAATTTTTTTTCTCTCCAATGATTATGTTATGTACTAACAACTCAATTGTAGGATCATGGTAATTTTGTGAAAACAGGAATGTCTTGGATGGTACTGCTGAAATAGGACTCACGTCGAATATCTGGAATGTTACCGTCGCTGAATTAAGAAAGCATGATGTTAATCGTTTAGAAATTGATAAGACGATCGATTGAGACAAGGTGATGAGTATCCTCCTAAAGACTTAATTATGAAACTAACAAGGTTGTCATGCATAGGTGATTTTCTGGAACATCAAGATGGATGTTGTCGAGTGGTAAGTATATCTTGCACACACTTTGATTTTCTTTTATAACAAGTATGCACAGGAATGGAGACATGAGATATGCAAAGCATTATGGCTGCAATTTAGGTAGAAAATCGTCATTCAAAAATTTTTTACCACGATAATTGTGACCTATTACTTGTGTATGATGGTTGTTGTGAATCGATTGAGGAAATGGTGTCTTTAAGCCTACTGCTAACCCCAATGAACATTGTCCATGCAAGAAGGTTTACCGGTGTTTGCATAGGTGGCTACAAAGGAGGGTGCCTACCCAAAAGATGAGTATTGTTGATACTGTTCCTCTAAATAGGCAGACAGAGCTGGACATCACTTAATATTCTTACCTCTCTAAACTTATCACTCACTATTGTCACCTAATATTGAAGTGTCCCTACACTCGTAACTATCGGAAGACAACATATGAGTAAATATGTATGATTGCTAGTAGTATTTGAAAATGATATACTAACAGTGCATGGTTATGCAAGAAATTCTATCAGCCGGTATTGACGGTTAGTAAAAATATTCAGTGGTTTAAATCATGGCAATAGAAATGGGTGATGTTTTTACTTATTATAAATTGTCGAATTTCGAGGTTTTATAAACCAAGGATTAACTGTGGATTATGATGTTTATATACTGACATTGCAGAATTTTTACCGAGAGTATAACTGTGATCATGATTCACGTGCACTATGGTATATAGATCCACTTGCATATACAAGTTGCACTTGATTGTTCAAAACGAGTAAGGACTTATTTTGGATGATTCATGGGGTGGTATGACTCATAAACGGTGGTAAAATTGCTACAACATATGAAATGCTAATGACTAATTAATGAAATTATGGTTTATCAATGAATGATTTGACTAACCGTATAGCCGATTCACGCTTCAGGACAATAAGAGTAAAGTCATGCAAGCACCAAGGAGTGTGCGTTGCAATAAGCAAGGTTAAAATTTATACTAATACAAACAAGGAAAAACTTTGGATGCTGCGGGAGCACCGTGGTGTAGGCAAGTGATTGCCGCGTGAACACACTGGTGTTAGGCATATATGCTGCAGGAGCACAATGGTGTTAGGCAAGAGATTGCCGCATGAGCACCTTGGTGTTAGGCATATGGTGTGGCAAAAGACCTAGGCGAAAATTTTTGGACATCTGGAAAGACAGGACGCTGTTTGATGTCGCTGAGGAGAGTAACCTCAGAATTATTGTAAGTCCACACCAGAATGAGAAAAGAAACTCAAAGGGAGTTTGGAAAACATAACAACGTAAAAACGTGTTAAATGAATTTCTTTTGAAGAGAGTGTTACATGCTTAACGATTAACGAGTAATGACATAACTATCTAAAGGTTGGGCCAAGCCCCAAAAAGGGGTAGTAACTATGATTATTGATGAATGAGTTGCATTATGATAATGATTGGGCATTATGACGCCAATGAAAAGCTAGGAAATTGCAATGCAAAAAGGGATCTATAGATCTTGTTTTACAATATTGAACATGAATTACCAAATAACATATCGGGCTAGACCCGAACCTTGCGCAGGAAAATGCAGGTCTTGAGCAATAACAACTTGAGAAGAGACTGAAAATATCGAAGGAAATCGGAAAAGGAGAAAACATGAAAAGACGACAGAATAGGAGACCGATATTTGATGAAAACAGGAACACCGAGGACGGAGTTATTTTTAAGGGGGAGAAGATGTAACATCCCTCCCACATGGCTAAGATATTTTGTTGTATTTCAAATTTATTGTACTATCTTCTAGTGAGGAGCTCAAGGCCAAGGCCCCACTAGAACCAAAACCATGCAACTTACATGAGTTAATTACCTCATTGGAAAAAAAAAAAGAAAAAAAGAAAAGAAAAGAAAACCTAGGTGACAACTAAAGAAAGGTAACTAAAGTCCACTACGACAAACAACTGAATGGTTCTGGAGCCACAAAACATTGTGCTTCATAAACTAGGATGCTGAATTGATTCCACTAAGGGATCGAAAAAGGATTAGGAAAATTATAAATATATGTGCTCATATATTTATAATAAACAACTATCTATTTATTAAACAAAAGGATATATTGAGTCTTTATAAAAGACGGATATTATTATTATTATGAAGATTATCTATAAGGAAAATAATAAATAGTGGAAAATAATAAATAGTGGAGTATTATGATACAAGGTGTATCATAAGGACAAAAAAGTAATAGATTAAGGTCTTAATGGAGAAAGACATGAATTAATTATAAAGTCTAAAATGATGTATTAATTCCTTCTTGGACATTAGGTCTTGATATAAAAGGACATGAATTATTATAAAAATCTAAATGAAGGATTAAATCCCTTGTAGACATTAAGTCTTGGTATAAAAGATGAGAATAATTATTATGAGTGATGGACTAATTCCTTTTTAGGCATAACAAGGGATTAGGTCTTTTCTACTTAAAATTTCTCAATTCACTTGCAAAAGAATTATTATTATGACCTATATATTTTATTATATGAGGAGGAGGGATTAAATTCTCCAGCAAAGACTCTTAATTTCTTTTTATTCCTTTTGCGCATGGCTTGACAGAGGGAATGGGAAGGTGGGAAAGTAATTGATGCATTCGACATTCCTGGCCATTATATCAGAACATGAAACGGTCACCCAAAAACACAGGAGTCTATAACGTAAAACCCTCCAGGTCAATTACAACAGTAATTGTATGTAGAGTAATTACAGCCGAGGTAATTTATGGCAGTGGAAAACATGCCGACCAGAGAGGGGATGTCCAGGGTTGGGTCTATTAAAGAAAGGTGGGAAGGCTTCCGGGGTGGACGCCT
>Ga0233351_1000064_pt1 | contig 7380 bp, 3 predicted proteins | sample GEONDECOMP309_FD_181716 | JGI IMG/M metagenome (GOLD analysis project Ga0233351, IMG submission 181716) | Leaf litter microbial communities from Shasta-Trinity National Forest, California, United States - GEON-DECOMP-309 | ecosystem: Environmental > Terrestrial > Plant litter > Unclassified...
GATCTTGTAGTTGACTTGATCTTGTAGTTCAAATTTTTACACATGTATATATTTTCTCTCTTTCATGTTTCCACGGTGTGCTCTTATCAAATGTAGACCCGCAAATTTGAAATGCACTAGCAAGACTTGACAATATTCCTAATTTGATCACTACCCAAAACACAAATAGGATCATTCAAAACCAGAACAATGTAAAAACAAAATCCAAACTATTTTAAAAATCCTAAAACCACTTATCTTCTAGTGCCTCGTCAAGAACCATAAATGTGATCAATTACATCTAAAGTGGATGGCAACAAATTGGCAGGAAAAAAGGAAGATGGCAACAAATAAAAGAATTGAAAATATGAAAACTACATGTATATATACATATTAAATAAAAAATAAAGAATTTACCTGATATGTAGTCACAATAAGCTCCACCGAACTGGCATTAAAATTGCCAAAAATATTGCACGTTCCTAAAGAGTATATCCATGTAAGCTTTCGATGTTTAGTATCAGTCTGATAGAATTCTTTAAATACCTCTACACATTTTACCTGTAAACAGAGGATGGCAAACAATCAAAACTCACCTCAAAATTCTACAAAATAATATTCATAGGTTCCACATACTTCCAGCAACAGGGTGATTACTTTCAGGTATGGCTCAAGAGTAAAGCCAAATTTCAAAAAACCAAATACATCCATAAAAGTTTCAATCAAATAATTCTAGAGAGACAAATTGTAAATATTGAATTAGGAACTTGTTCAAATAGGTGACTGAATAGTTTTTCATTAATAAACTAAATAAAAAATACAATAATTTATAGATGATCATGACACTACACTTTCTTTTCCTATAAAACACACTACACAAAACCATCGGGTGGTGAGTGCAACTACATACTTCCAATTGATCCACCAATCATTACTCATTACTTAACATGCTTTGTGTTACAGGGTTGCCCTCATTTGTTTGCCTGCTGGAAATTCAAACCCCTACTTGACTCACTGACATTGAAGGCCTTATTGAGTTGGTCTTGACTAAAAGGTCAACTCTGGAAAGAGTTATTCCTAAAAGGCAGGTTGAGAATGGGAAAAACACTTGGTAATTGAAATTTGACAATCAATCATTATTATTCACTACAATTTGCAATTAAGTGTTTCAAACTTTCGTGGAATCTCTATTTCCATAGATGTCTGGACCCATATGCAAGTAATGCCAAAAGGATGTTGACTTAGCCTACACAAACTTCTTTAGAAATTAAAATTAAACTACCCAAAACAGGCTTTCACACTTGGGATACACAATGGATTCTCACTCCCATAAAGGACTAGGCTAGGTAATATCAGCACTCAAGTAAGCTAGGTAATTTTATAATTGCAGTAAACCCAAATGAAATGCAAGAGCCACCTTGTCAAGTGTCTCTTCAATATCTTCATCACTTAGTTTTTCACTGCTACCCTTTTTCAATAGGTCGTCACAAAATGTAGCCAATAATTCTGCACTTGTGTTTCCTGCTATTCCTATATTGCAAATTACCTCAAATGCTTCTTTTAAGGCCTGAAAAAGTACATAAAATGAGATAAATCTTATTGACGGCACATCTGGAAAAAAATATTCTTCAGAAATAAAAACCATAGAGAATGAGAGTGAATGAATATAACCAAACAAACCTCGTGGAATAGAGAATGGTTAACAAAGCATGTGCTGACACACTGTAAGTACTTGTTATGCAATCCAATAACTCCCCAAACAAATGTCTGCAAAAATAAATAGAGATATTGGAAGAGTAAAATTATAGAACTAAAAATTGTCTGCTGAATTAAAAGTAATATTTACCATAAAACACTGCTAGCTTTGCTTTGAATTGAAGCTGAGTATATTATTTCTCAAGACATTCAAATTTAAGATAATGCTCATTGGATGTGAGATGATATGAAGCAAAGATAATGCTCATTGGATGTGAGATGATATGAAGCAATGAACATTTTGTATAAAGATGGAAAATTCACACTAGAATCAAAGGCTTCAATGCCACTAGGTTAGAAATTTCTGGAGTTTATTCATTTTCATCTCATAAGGACCAGAGATAAAAGGCTATTCCGTGGGGTTTCCGTGGGGGTTTAGGCAGGGACCATTTTGTAAAGGTACCCACAAAGTAACAGGTGAGACTCAATACATCATATTATCAATCCAATTCCAAACTTAAACAACTAAATCTGGAAATAGAACCCTTTAAAGTTTAGATTGCGAGATATAAAGAACTAAAACTGGAAAAAGGACATACATGGCAAGTAACTAAACTGTCAATAGTTCTCCTGGTTCGGAAAAATGAGTATGTCAGAAGGAATATTTTATGGAGTTTGCATTTAGTTTACTTCATTTCACATAAACAATACAAGTGATTATTTGCACTCCTCGAATTCGTGGTTGCTATAAACTATAATGCAAACAAAAATACATTCATTTTACATGCCAGCATATTATGACTTTCTGACTCAAATACCAATCATTTCTTATGCTGAATGACCACCAGAGCCCAGAAAAGATGGTTGGGAACCTACAGTGGCTGATCTTAAAATTGTTGCTGATACTTGGGGGCCAAACCCCAAGGACCCATGATTACTCGCCACTAAATGTTGGGCTCATCATGACTATTGTTTAATGATATTGAACTTATGTTTCTTCATAGTGGTGGGCCATTTGTTTATGCTTGTTGTGCTATGTTATGGACTTCACATACTATTTATTTTTTTAAATACAACTTATATTTACATGATGGAAGGGTTATGCCTAATATTCCTTGAGCATATGGGAATGGTTGCTTGGATATAAATGTTGTATGATTACTAATGCCTTGAAGACTGATATGTATCATGTTTTTTAATATCATACTGTTGTTTACATTGTCATTTACTACTACTGCTGTCATTATCAAAGTGATACTATACTTAGACATACAGTCTTCTAATAATCACCCATACCTACATTTACTTGCATTTATTGATGGTTAGTTAATGCACACATTTGTACATGCAATATGATATCTTATGGAACTTTCTAATGCTGCTGCCAACGCTGTAGATGGTGACTAATACTTACTTGTGGGTGGTTTGAACCACAGGAAAACAACAAACAGAACCATCCCATCCTCTTGCCAAAATAACTGCTAGCTCCTGAAATATTGAACACAATTTTTTAAACAGTAAGATAAACACAAGATTCTACCCTTAAAAGTAAAAACAGAATAAATGAATAAAGTTTCTATTCTATGGCTGTAACCTTCATAAAGGGTGCCCACTAAACATACCTCATATAGCAGTAAACTTCCTGCACAGATACGCTTCATAGTAAAAACAGCCAACATAAACACTTTTGACATTAACAACTACAGGACATTATACAAAATAAGATGCCAGCAAGAGTGCTCACTGAGATGTATGACAGAACAAATTTCAAGAATAAAACAGCTCCTTATGTAATCTAGACTGTAGACAGAGTACAGCCTTTAAGTAGAGCAAAAGCACAATGCCCATCAAATTTTATTCTATGCATACTTTATCATTGATTGGGTCCTCTCCATGAACAGAGGTACAACCTGTAAAGTAGCTGTCTTTGGAGGCAATTTGGCTGTTTAATGATGGTGATTCTTTTTATTAACAGCACTAACTCAAGATATCAAGTTTATGTTTCATCAAAACCAATTCTCTGCAATTGAATAAAGAGAAAATTTTAGATCTGAAGAAGACAAAGAAAGTAGATATGAGGGTGGGTTCTAAAGGGTTGTAAACTCGGAAAAGGGAAAAATGTTAGTCCTAATATAAACATGGCTTGGGTAGGATATCTTCCATACTGTACTGCAAAACATGAGCTGATGAATTCTGCCCCAAATCACACTCATCTACAGACCAATTAAATGGTTTATAACGCATCCCAAGCATCCACAGTTTCTAAGAGGCAACTTACCACTGCAGAGTTTCGTATGGGTGATATACCTAGGGCAATGACATATGTAACACTCCTAAAGTTCCCACCTAGGATTCCATTGGGCTTAGCCCATGACTGCTTATGGACATGTTTCAAACAACATAAACATATATAGACTAAGAGAATCACAAGGTCGCATAACAATGATCATATGCAAATTGTTGTGTCGGAACTGTAATGGACCCCATGCAATTCTTGTGTGTCTTCTAGCATTGTCAACAGCCCCAGAAAATTTCAACAACTCGAGAACTTGTTATTTTCCGAACTAAATTTGGTGGTGTCTAAAGACACCGTTCTTGGCGCCTCCAATGTGCCGTAGATGGTGTTTGTATCCTAGGCACACCAAAGGCTAGACATTAGTAACATCATAAGAAAGAAAAGAGAACCCAATGAAAATGTGCAAACATGGTTTAAATAACGCACCTGACAATGCACTCATACAAGTAGGCCATCCGGATCATCTCTGGTGCCGATAGTGTCCATCAATCTTTCGTGCTCTATATGAGGTAGCAAGTATCGTACATGTGACCTATTTTTGTGAGCAAGTGTGCGGAGCTTGATGTTTGTACCAACTACTAGGTTGGTGAAGTGGTATACAATAGCTCCTGGTCTATAATCCTGATATACATACCCACCCTTCCTTTTCTGTTGTGCTGCAAGTGTCAAGTACTCCCCTTTTATAACCATCGAGCCGGTTGGGAATTCAATATTTTCATCATCTGTAACAGGTTCTAGAAGAGTTTGTTTCCCCTCTAAGCAACGTGCCAACCAATAGTCAGAACCCCATTCATTATTTTTTGGGGCAACCACTGCATATATCTGACCTGTGAAAAGAAATAGGTCGAGTTTTACAATTTACATTTTGTGAATAAGGTCTTGCATATCTAATTTCTACATAAATTAAATTATACAAAGGTCGAGTAAAAAAATTACATAGGGGGTCATTTTCTTATTTAGGTACTACTCATGTACCTGCTTGTATGAGATCCGATATGTGATCATAGTCTCTAGAAATATGTGTCTGATCATCTTCCAAATGGTCTATTTCATTGCCCCCGTTGAAATTGGTACCAAGTGTCACTCGTTCCCATGTATCAACGGTATCAGTATGCTCACAATCATCCCATTCACCGATGCTACAAGAACTGCAAAAGCAAGCCTTCAATCTTGTCCAAATTTGTAGGGCCGAGTTGTCTGAGCTTCTAATTGAATGAAACCGTCGAGTTCCATGCACTGTGTTCACCCGAGGTGTTTGTGATCGGTCCACATTTGTAACCTCCCAGAATATTCTTCGCACTAAGTGTTTCCTTGTTGCTTGTTCTCCCATGACAGATGCACACCATTGGACTATAGATGCTGCGTCTCGAAGGCGAGCACCTGTAAACTTCATCTCTTCCCTTCGAAGGGCAGTTTTAATGCATGCACCAGCACCATCGTGCTCTCCTTTTCCATGACCAGTTTCAAAGTAGTTCCATACATGTGGCACCTTGTATTTTAGGTGCAACAAACACAACCATTCAAATACACGTGCATTCTTGAACTGTCCAGCACAACCGTCTGACCAAATGATATGACGATAAAATGGTATATCCATAGCTATCACGTGGTCATAGAATAATTTAAAGCAATGTTGCACGTAATGGATGTCATGGGTCCGGTCGTCACTTATGTAGAAGTGACTTTCTTTTAGTATCACACGTTTCTCTTCGCTGCTATCTTGCCCATGTCGATACGTGATATGCACCATTATGCTCACCTGCTCTGAGTGATAGTATTGACTTTGAATTTCATTTTGTGGTTGTAGGGTGTAATTTTCAGCAAAGTCAACCACTGATAGTATTGTTCCGAGAGGGAAGGTGTCCCGGCATATTCTGAATTGCTCATCTTGCCACCGTGCCATATCGACATGTTGAATGTACTGTTGGATCTTTCCACGAAACTCTGGAATAAAATCACATACTCGAACCTGGTACATGAATATTAATATGTCAATAAACCACATAAAAAAATGTGTCTGTACACATGAATATTAATGTGTCAATATTCAAGAATTTACCTGTGAAGTCACCAATTTAATCTTCCTGCTTTCTTTCCCATCGTTTAGCTGATATGTCTCATACTGATAGTTCTGCTTCTCAACAATTGCATTCCCGAATGCTTGATCTTCACTTTCATGGATGCAATCAGACCATAAGGATAGCCCACCGCAATTGTTGCAAGAACCGTCTACACATTGTTTTAAGTAATGTGTCTGCCCATCTTGCCTCGGACACATGACGCTATGGATGAAATCCCTGGATGAAACTGGCGGTACTGTACTTGAGCATTCCTGCACATGGTTAGGATGCAAAAAACGACGTATATGTGCAAATGTATGGTAATATAGGTCAAACTCTATGTGGTATCTACAACAACAAGTGTTCCGGATGGTATTGATTCTAACATACCAAGGCTTGCATTTTTCAAAAGATCTTTGCCCGAGCCTTAGCTCTACATGGGCAACTTTAAACATCTCGAACAGTTGAGTTTGTGTCATGTCAAGATAATGCTTAACATGAGGTTCAGTGTGACGAGAACCCCTACAATGTTTTAACACATCCTTCGTGTTAGAAGAAGGCCTAGTGTTATCATGCCAAAACGTTTGCACTAGGCCCTTCACTGCTTCGACTAACTTCATGTCTTTGCGGGGCAGTCTACCGCTAAATGCCCATAATGTTTCCATTTGTCCCTCTACATCAAGGTTGTCTCTTCTAACTGAATATTTTTTAAGAGTCTTTGGATGTAAAGAAACAATTTCTGATGTGCATTTAAGTAAACGACGTTGCCTTGTGGATCTACATACAATTGATTCAGCCAATACACGACGAGCCACATTACAGTCTTTTGAACGAGTTTTTTTACCAATCGATGTGAATGCAGCAGCAAGAGATTTAACAATGTGATTACTTGATTCAATACTCTTCATTGTTGTTATGCGTAAATTTCTTCTAACAGTTGCCATATTTCTAGATTTAAGCAAAGCTAAAAACAGTTGGCATTTACCGGCTTCGGATTTGTTATCAAAATATTGTTTCATTATTTGAGAAGAATGACGAAGGATAGTGCGTTTAGGCACCTTACCTTCCATGGAAGTCAATCTGCTCTCGTCCACTTGTATTCGCTTAGGAGTTCTCTTTCGTTTTGATGCAAAATTTCTTGTCGTTTCAAATGCTGGAGTGACGTTTACATCCACTGCCGGCTCACAACTTTGATTAGGAGATTGAACCACCGAACATGGTTGTTGCTGAGTCACATTTGCATCGGGGGTAACATAATTATTGAACTGTTCAGAAGATTGACCGTCTACTAATGGATGAATAATATCAACTTCCGTATAACCAGCTTCTTGTAAGGTTGCATTATCTTCC
>Ga0233351_1000065_pt1 | contig 7360 bp, 4 predicted proteins | sample GEONDECOMP309_FD_181716 | JGI IMG/M metagenome (GOLD analysis project Ga0233351, IMG submission 181716) | Leaf litter microbial communities from Shasta-Trinity National Forest, California, United States - GEON-DECOMP-309 | ecosystem: Environmental > Terrestrial > Plant litter > Unclassified...
TTTTGGTTTTTTTTTTTTTTATGTTGCAATTTAATACTGCGAGCTGTAGGGCTTTGACCGGTATGTTATTATAATTTAAATTAAATAGTACATAGCCTATCACATTGCTTCGAAACCATGATTTTAAAGTCTTCACACTGATTTTTAATTTCCTTTGACGGGTTATTTCATTAAGAATCCATAGCCTATCACATTGCTTCGAAACCATGATTTTAAAGCCTTCACATTGATTTTTAATTTCCTTTGACGGGTTATTTCATTAAGAATCCACAAATAGTAATCGTTTGAAATTTTCAAAATTATTATAAAATTTTGATGCCTTGACATTTAAAAAATGATCTCCCAACAAGTATATGCCCATGCATTTCGGCGCTGCCTATGCACAAGTGCTTTAAATGGCGCCTTACCGGGTATGGGAGGACACAAAACTTTAGGAAGGTTTCATTCCAGCTGCTGAGAACTAGTGTTAACAGCCAGGGATTAGGGATTGATTGATTATTAGATCACCTCTGGTTAACATCTGCTCTCTTTGATCTGTTCGGTTCTACTTGTGATTGTTAGAAAAATCAAAATGGCACCAGCAGTTGCGAGTGCTGAAGTGAAGAGGACTGTGAAATCCCTAGCCGATCTGGGGATTAAGAATCTACCTGTTAATTACGTGAAGGACGAGGATGAACGACCAACGGTGGCGTACAATAATTTCAGCAAAGAGGTGCCCGTCATTTCCCTTGCCAATGCAGGAGCAGCAGCCGGAGGAGCAGAGCGCGCACAGCTACTGAGAGAAGTCCGAGCGGCGTGTGAAGAGTGGGGGATGTTCCAGATCAAAGATCATGGCGTCCCTACAGAACTGAACTCTCAAATAATGTGTTGCTCCCAGGAGTTCTTCTCGCTTTCGGTGGAAGAGAAGATGCAGTACGCCATAAAGGCAGGGCAGTTCGTTGGATATGGAAATGGGAGTTTTATCAACGATGACCCCTTGATGGACTGGAGAGAACTATACGTGGCCACATGCTCCCCATCCAAAGCTCGGGACATCCAAAGCTGGCCTGCAAAACCACTTCACTTAAGGTAATTTAACCATTTGCTTGCTATACTATACTATACTATATATATGCTCTACACTATATATATTATCTCTATGTCCAGTAGTTGATGCTCATCCAACTGCTGCCATTGTTTAATTACAGGAAAGCTTTAGCCAAGTACAGCGACGCGACGTTGAAGTTGGCGAAAACGCTACTTGGGCTCATCTCAGAATCGCTTGGAGTTGAAGCAGACGCAATCGAGAAAGCCTGCGGAGAGGGGCAACAGAAGGTTCTGTTGAATTACTACCCGACTTGCCCCCGCCCCGATTTAACGTTAGGCCTCAAGAGACATACCGATCCAGGAACTCTTACCCTTTTACTGCAAGACAAAGTTGGAGGCCTTCAAGCCACAAAAGATGACGGTAGAACGTGGGTTACAGTGCAACCCATTGATGGAGCTTTCGTTGTAAATCTAGGAGACCAGATGCATGTCAGTATTACTATTACTATTTCTCTTTGTTCATTTTTGTTTGTAATATTATTTCTGTAACAATTTCAACAATGCTAATTATTAATAAACTGACTGTTGCAGGTTCTGAGTAACGGTATTTTGAAGAGCGCGGATCATCAAGCTGTTGTAAATTCCAACGTTCTGAGGCAATCCATAGCTACATTCTACAACCCCCATCCAGACTCCGTTGTTTATCCTCTGGATGCATTAACGTCGGCGAGTAACGGGGAAAGTTCAAGATTTGAGCGCTACGTTTACTCGGAATTCTACCAGAGAAAGATGACGAAGCACGTCCTTGACAGGGAGATCAAACGCAGGAGCAAGGGAATTTAAGTTTACTGCAACACCCACAAACAGAAGGTACTGGAATAACGACGCCGCCGCTGCTCAGTTCTGGAGAGGGCCTTATAGAAGTGTAATATTTCCATGGCAGCCAACGTTGGGGAAATTAAAGTGTATTTTAATAGTTTTGTACATTTAGTAGCATATATTGAATTGAACAAAGAGCTGTGAATTGATGCTGTTCCATTTAAATCATGATCATAATGAGATGATAATGAATTGATGCTGTTCCATTTAAATCATAATCAAAGTTTACTGCAACACATATTTATACATTTATTTATAATTCAAAGAGAAAATGAATTGATATAAACTATAATAGAGTACATTAAAATAGTTTTTTAACTTAGATAACTCTAAATTTTTATATATATAATAGTACATTTACTAGTATATATTGAATTGAACACATAGAGAATGTGCATTGATAGTGTATTGATAATGTTTTAAATGCAAATTTATTATATTACTAACATGATAATAAAAAGTATTTTCTGTCATGTTAAATAACTGTATACCTTCCATGCTTGATAAAAGTGCATTAGATTTTCTAGAAATGTGGATATCCTTGTGTATGTCTATATAATAATATACATTACCCATGTCAACTTAATAGCCTTATTTTATTTTATTTTACCATTAACCTCCCTCACTAACTAGAAGTGATTCCTAAATGGGAAAGCTTACTTATAGCATGTACATGTTTCACCACCATGGGTCATTTGCAAACATGAAAATTAGCATATGTTCCAATTTTTTAGGATATCACTTAATTGGTTAGGAGGGGTTTGTGCTCAATGTCAATTTGAGTGTAACTTCTCCTTCAAATTTCTTTATTCACTATTATTCAACATGCATGCAATGATGGTTTCGTTGTTCACTTTGTAATGCACAACCATACACCAACAATTGGAAAACAAATGCACCTTGCATGTGCTATAACAAACATTAAACTTTGATATATGCATTATGCCAACAAAAGAACATTGTTTCTTAGTTGAAATTCAATTGATTGCCTTAGACATATTGTTATTTATCAAGGCTATACTATGTCTTTGGAAAGTTATATATCTAGTAATTAAGATTCTCTTTATAAACTTTCATAATTGAAAGTCAATATGTGCCCATAATATCTATTGAGAGCTCTATAATATTTCTTACTAACTACCAATTCTACTTATACATATAGCACAATCCAAATGTCATAAAGAACAAGAATGCTTTGTTAAAAGGAAAAAATACCCACCACGTTTGTGCCCACATTCAAAGTGCAGTAACTTGATAATCAATGTTGTTTATGCTTACCATATAACCCCTTCATCATCAAAGACATGAATTGGTATAACACATATGAATTGATATAACAAAGATGATTATCTTATGTCAACATTACCTGGAATTGAATCTAATAAAAGATCAAGTTTTATTTTGGTTTAATTTTAGTGCAACACCCAGAAACATAAGTGTACTTGCACTGGAATAATGACTTCGTGGCTTCTCACTTTTGGAATAGATTAGTTGCTTACACCGCTGCTCACTTCTCAAGAGGGAAGTAGAACCTGCTTATTTGCACACTTCTGAAGAGGGAATAAGCCACTTGTAATTAACCCCTATGTTTCCAATAGGTTTGGATGCTTTCGGCCTCTCAAGAATGCATTGCCCACAAAATCCAAACTATTTTCCAAAATCCTCATGAGGGAAATAAAACCTGCTTATTTTTTTGCAGCAGTTGTAATTAACCCCTAGGTTTCCATCAACCTCTCAATAATGCATTGCCCACAAAATCCAAACTATTTTCCAAAATCCAAATCATAGTCAATGCATCACCATGGGAATCTATATTTAAACATTCATCATTTATAATTCTATATTTAGGAAATATATATATAAAGAAATATATCGACATTCTCCATTTATAGTTTTATACTTCAAAAAAACATTCCTAAAAATAATGAAAAAATTATAGTAGCACTTATTATTTTAAATATTTTTAAGTGATTTGTAGAAGGTGTAGATTGTTAAAGTGTATTTATGTAGAATGTTGAAACTTTTTAGAAATGATAAATTCTTAAATTGTATTAGAAAGAGATTATAAAGTAAATTTTATAGGAATCCAAATTTCACTAGGGTTATTAAAACCCAATTTCAACTCTACTCCTCAATATGTATTTAGCAAAAACAAACATATAATTGATATAAATAAACTTCTACATAACCCATAATATATATAACTAAAAAAACATTTTTTTATTTCTTTAAGGGACTAGAATTCCTACCTTAAAACTATTTATGAATTGTATGATGTTGTGCCCAATATTCACACCATTTTTACAAAGGAATAACTTTATATTTTGAATACAGAGTTTGGGGTTAAGCAACTCACAAAAGGGAAAGCTAAGGACGTCAAGGGATAACAAGTAGAACTTTTAAAAATGGGTGGAATTATTCTCATCCCTCCCATCGCATGTTCTTTGTGGACAGGTGAGGACAAGGAGAATGCATAGGCTTTGGGTAAGCTTGCTTCACCCTTAACATCCAAACTTGGATTTAAGGTAATGATTTGCATTTGGTTTTATTTTCTTCATCTTTCAATAGGATTATTGTTTTAACATGGCACTAATTAACAATGTTTGCATGTGAATGCAGGTCACTAAGCATGGCCTGGCGAAAGCGGCGACACGTTGACCTCCTCTCAAGCCTCCTTCTTCTACGTTTGGAGGTGAGGTTTTTTATCCAACTCTGTTTAAATTAGAAGAATGCATATTTAAAACTTGGTCATTAGCATTATACGAAAACCACCTAGTTGTGTGCATATTTAATTATCGATGCAGCTTGGCTTGTGGATTGTACATCCGCATCGCTCAACAGTCATAAGGTAAGACTCTTGATAGGCTCGGGGCTTAAGCTGGTTTCTGAGTGACTTCGGTTCACGGTTCCAATGGAAGTTTGGGTTTTGCATCTGCTTAAGAAAATATTAAGATAAAGTTTTGTTTTAAACCCTTACTGGGTATGTACTTGGATGTATTAGTTTATAGTGTGGGATTCGCAGCCTCTCGCGCTCGAGTGTGTTTGAAAAGGAGACTTTACATTGTGTTTTTAGGTTTAAATTTGTGGATACCATAGATTTTCTTGCGGCCACGATATTGTTGACAGGTGAAAATATTTGTTAGTATACGATCTTTGACATTTGTTGTGATTATCCTTCAGAAGCTCGAATCTCAATAAAATATTGTTATTTACACTTAGATATTGCGATTCGGTTGTGGATTTAACTCTTCAACAGATCGATCTGTCCTTGGGTATGGATACCCGAGAACAAGGACTGTGCATTTGTAACTAATTGTGTTATTAAATCCTGTAGATGAAAAGATCTCTCCATTTGTAAATCTTTGCTCTTGGTTTAATGTTGATTAAAAGCACACATCTACTATTTGCATTTAACTAGTTCATTATTCTGTGAAAGAAGCCTTTCAGCTCAACTTTGTGTATCTATGAATACATTGTTCGATTGACTACGATCTTTTCGTTTAGTTCCTTTTGGGTTTTCTTAAAATAATCAGATCTGATCTAACGGGTATGAATGCCCAAAAATAAACAGAGTTTGTATAATTGGTTATATTCGTTAACTTCTCGTTGGGATTTGTCGATTTGTTGTTATGTTTTGGTTAACCGATATGGTAATGTGTTTATAGAGAGTTTGGGTTCGTATCTTTGAGTTAGGTGACAGTTCCTTAGCTCTTGTTAAATGCTTGTGAATCATTCTGCGGTTCCTTTATCATTTAAGATATTGAGATATGGCCCTGACTAGTATGAACGCTCACAACAGCGATTAAGTTGAAAGAAAGATGTAAACTTATAAATCTTTTAATAGAGATAAAATCTGTGTGGATGCCTTCGCCTCCTATGGGTATGTGATTCGTTTAATATGACTTAGATCTATTGATTACTTTAATATACACTTTTAAAATACATTAGAAAAGATGTGTAGATATATTTAGAGTATAGACAAGATCTACGATTTCCTACATACTGTAAATAGAACGTAGCTTAAACGCTAAAAGTATATTAATGAAATAGATAAAAATATTAGGGACAGATGCATCGTATGATTCTCAGTTTAAAAATACATTTAGGATTCAAATCTACACTTCGTCTATAATTATCAATACTAAGCATATAAGAAATTGAGTAGGGAATCTGACACCATTGTCAAGAAAACATAACCAAAGATGTCGTTCCTTCCAGCCAACTCCTATAGCTAATTTCTCCAGAACCCCCGATCCTGTTTGTTGAACCACAAGGACAAAATCCGATCAATGTTTCATCTCTTTGCATCAACACATCGATTCCCCATCCATCGCCGGCCTCCTACTTGCTTGACGGACATACTATTTTATAGTATTTTTCCTAGGACTTAGTCAACTATGGACCTCCTGCTCTTTAGCACTCCACAAGGAGTCTTGACCTAATTTTGGGGAAGATGTCTCCTGCATCACTTGATCTCTCACTCAGTAGCTTTCGCCATTTGTCTTTTTTCCGTGTGGACTAGCAAACGCTCTTTCAACGACTACTTCAGTTATGTTTCCTTTCAGTCCTTTTGTTTATTCAATATTAATAATCATCTATTTACATTCATTTTGACTTTATTGTCAAAATATAAAAAATAAATATTCGAAATAATAAATAATTAACAATTGTTTTTGGTGTATTGCACACAAAATCCAAACTATTTTCCAAAAGTCGAAATCATATTCAATGCATCATCATTCGAATCTATCTTTAAACATCATTTATAATTATACATTTATGAAAAATATATATATAAGCATCATTTATAATTCTACACTTCTCAAAAATATATATATATAAAGAAATATATCAACATTCTCCATTTATAGTTTTATACTTTCAGGTAAAACGTTAATAAAAATAATGAAAAAAATATATTAACATTTATTATTTTAACTATTTTTATGTTATTTGTATAAACCAGCGTAGATCCAAATCCTAGGCTCTATCAAGCGCTGAGAGGGATCAAATCTCTTCTTAGGTATCCATTGATTTGATTCAAACCAAAAGACACATATTTTTATTTAAGGTTCACATATTATATTTTTATTATTATTATTTAATATTATTTATGAGCAACATATAATATTTTTTATTTCATTAGGAACGAACATTACAACATTTCCCCATACATGGTTTTAAACCACATGAAAGGCCCTCCTACAACCATGGGTTGTTTAGGAGGCCTTGCACATGGTCTTGAAACCATTTGCAAGGCCCTCCTAAACCATGTACAATAAAACCATGGGTTGTTTAGGAGGCCTTGCACATGGTTTTAAAACCATGTGCAAGGCCCTCCTAAACCATGTACAATAAAAACATGGGTTGTTTAGAAGGCCTTGCACATAGTTTTAAAACCATGTTCACATAGTTTTAAAACCATGCACATGGTTTTAAAACCATGTACATGCAA
>Ga0233351_1000067_pt1 | contig 7215 bp, 3 predicted proteins | sample GEONDECOMP309_FD_181716 | JGI IMG/M metagenome (GOLD analysis project Ga0233351, IMG submission 181716) | Leaf litter microbial communities from Shasta-Trinity National Forest, California, United States - GEON-DECOMP-309 | ecosystem: Environmental > Terrestrial > Plant litter > Unclassified...
GTTACTGTATTCAAAGTAATTACAGATGCTCCAATCCTGACTTACAGAAATCAAATCCCTCTTTGCTTCCCTAAGAAAGATTCCCCTCTTTACATTGAAAATCATTGAATTTATAAAATTACCATCCCATCAGCAGTTACAAGTTTTTTGGAATAATATTCTAACAATAAACTAAAAGTAGAGGCGATCTTGGATTGGCTGCAAGTAAATTTGGAACTGCTGGAATTGAATGCTCTAATCTCTCTCCTGGTCCATTTATATGACATGTTGCTATATGTTGCTCACATGCAGCTATCATCATTATACCAAGGCCCTACTGCTCTTACAATAAAGAAGTTGTGACTCTTCATCTTTTTCTCCTATTGAGCTTATGTGTCTTTATGTGTACTATGATTGCTAAATTTGTGTTGTAGAAGATCTCGTGGTCTAAGTATCCTGATTCCTGTAGCATGCCATCTCTGGTATAAATGTACTCTCTCTGCATATTTCTGAGAGAAAGAAGATTAAAAATTAAAATTGATTGTAGAAAGAGATAAGGGTTAGGGTAGCTTAAAATATTCTGAATAAATGTATTTTTAAAATATTAATACAAGTTAAAAAGATTACGAAAAAACTAAACATGTATCAAGGAAGATGATAAATAAATTTAATTAGTTAAATGATGGATTAATGGTTTCCAAGATTGACTCAATTTATAACCATCTTTTCGATTGAAATTATGGGGATTCTTTTCTATTTCGAGAGCTTCTCGTATAAGACGGGAGGTGTAATGAGAAGTGGAAGCCAAAATTTTGGTTTGGTGAAAACAGATGAGATGCATGGAGTTGAAAGAGTGTTCGGCTATGGCGAATTTGAACACAGTTTAATACAAAAACAAACATCACAATGATTTCCCACTGTGAAAAGCGGCATACTCAAAATTAGAAATTACAAAAAGTGGTTTCCTCAACTTATGGATTTATTAATCCCTTGGTTGAAGATTAACTCGATGATGAAATATAAATGGAGAGCACTCTCAAGAGAAAACACACAACATTTAATCTTCTTCATTTTTTGTTCAAGACTTTTCTCAGTTGTGGCCTATCCTCATCTCTGGGTTTTGATCAGCATTCAAGCATACAAGGAGGACAGTCGCCCTTCCTCTAGCTCTCTTTCTCTTCCACACAGGGTGTTGAAGTCTGTTTAAAGCCACAGGGCTATTGTTGGAGAGTATTGTGGGTCTGTCCTAGCCCACAGACTGCAATCAAGGCTGCCAAGATCAGCTTAGGAGCTGCTGAGACTTGATTGGCGGGTGCCGAGGTCAGATCCAAGCAAAAAGAGGGTGTTGTGGACTGTTCTAGCCCTAGCAGAGGGCACCATGGTCTGTTCCAAGCCCATAGGGCTTCCAGCACAAATGTTGTGGACTGTTCTAGCCCTAGAAAGGGCCACCAAGGTCTGTTCCAGCCCTAGCAAAGGAAACCGAAGTATGCTCCAAGCCCACAAGGCTGTCAGTAAGGTACCATGGCCTGTTCTAACCCTAGCAGAGGGTGCCGTTGGTCTATTCAAGCCCTAGCAAGGCTGTCAAGGATGTGTTATAGCCCTAAAAGGGCTGCCATGAACCAGAAGTACAATATTGGCAACATTTAAGGTTGTTGTTTGCTTGCTAAGAGGGTTGACATGATCTGAACTAGGGATGTCATCATCTATAGCAAGATCTAATTGGACAATGGAGTTCACCCTTGTTTCTCTTGGTATATTATAAGCCCTAGGGGCATATTTTAAAGTCTGCTCATTCCGAATCTGCTCATGTAAACTCAGTTATCTCATATTAAGGAAGATTATCCTTGCTGGGGTTTTATTCCTCTAAAAGGTTTCCCCAGGGTAAAAGTTTGCGTGCCCTATTGTGTTGGTTGATCTATGGTGAATGTTTTATTTTCAAATGTATTTACTAGAAGTTAAAATCAGTTTACTGTTCTACTACACAATCATATCAGATCTGCAAAATATAAAATTTAACAATTACCACATCTTGTTAAGGCTTATTCTCACAATATCACTTGGAGCCTCCACGCATTAGCCTTAGAAGTTTTATTTAAGGATACCCCCCTTGAGTTGGAGGAGAGCCAACCTGAAGAAAGAGGAAGAGCCACTAAGGTGACACCATGAGAGATGGTGGCCTCCCTAAAGTTCCACAAGAGTAGTTCCTTGATGCTTGGGGATTTACATCATTTAGGGGGTGCTAGATTTTGTTGTAACGAGACCTTTGCTTGATGGGCATGCCTACTACCTACCATGGAGTTTGACATATGTTACTTAGAGTTAGAGCACATAAAATGTGGAGCTATCTAGTAATTAGTTAGGTTGCTTGTTTGTGGACCTAGTCCACTTTATTATTGTTGCCCTCCCTCATCTATCATGTATCATATATAAAGGGAGGAGAGAGTCTTTTCATTCATTAATATCAATCACATAATTGTATTAGAGATGTGAGAGGTAGAGAGAATTTGTCTCTTTCTTATGTGTTCTTTATTGCACTTTGCTATGTTGTCTTGACTCTTGAGCACTATTGTTTTTATGTCAATTCAAGGAAGGCTTTAGGGTTAGAATTTGCCCTAAGTAGACAAGGGAAGCTAGGGTTTGGGGGAAACCCTAAAGAAGCAAAGGGAGAACTTGTTCTTATGGTTTTTGTGACATATACATACTAGAGCTTTGTGGCATTTGGAAACCCTACTACTACTTAAAGTTCTTCATGTGGAGAATATAGAGAGATACTATCTTGATGTCTCTTGTACACTTGTGTGATGCAAATGTCAATGCCAAAGATGACTTCCCAGTGTGTATACTTGTTTGTTGTAGATATTTGGTGGAGCAACCAGCTTTGGTTGAAAGTTATTTCTAGCTAGGGGTTGGCGGCTAGGGTTTTGTTAGGGTTTGTTGAGCATCCTAATTAGTGATAAGCTTAAAGGACTTATTTGTACCAGCTTTGGAAAAGTTGTCGATATGTACTTGTAACTTCATCTTATGCATATAAGAAAAGGTCCTTGACATCCAAACTTTGTGTACTTGCAGATTTGATTTTCAGCTTATGTTCTCGTGATGATTGAGTAGTTTCTAATGCATGGTAATGCATGGTGATTTGACATAACAATGAGCAGATTTTGTTAAGTGATTTGACAAATATATAAAAGCTTAGCAGGCAGATTTATCTGTCATAAATCAGTTGTAATAAGTAATTTTCATATCTGTTCTATGTTGGAATGTGTGCCCTTAAGGCTGGAAACATCGTTCCCTTGAAGCACAATTGTTCGGTGTTTATTTTTCTTAGACTGCCTTATGTAATTGGTTGGATAGAAGTGAAATATACGCTGCTGTAGTTTATATACAGATTCAATGATAAGCAGAGAAAGTGCTCCAAGCAGTCACATGAGTGCCAAAAGAGCCATGTCAAATCGTGTTGGTTTGACACTCTGAATCCATGACAGTTGGTTCATACAGGTATTGAGGGTTGTTTTGGGAAGCTGCCCATGCTACAGCAGTGAACAAGTAGACAGGATTACAATTGACCATTAAGGAGATCCAGTATTCACGAAGAGTGGGAAAAGTCGTCCCAGCCCTTGTAATTTTCCCAGAGCCAAGATTCCATAGCAAAAGAAGGACAAACTGGTTGTTATGTCTGCAACAAGAGATCACCTACAGTTTGGATGGTGAATCTTTCTTCCAAATGAGAGAAAGCCATTGTTGATATTGCTTGGTCACAATCCAGAGAAAACAATAATCTAAGTTGTACACCAGTGTTTGCCTATCTGGGTGTATTAAGAGTAGATTAAGAGTGGTACCCTTTCCTTTAGCGTTGAGTATATGCATAGAAATAACATAGCTCTAATTGACCCTGACTGTAATCTACTGCTTCATGAGATTCTTTGGAGTTGAGCAAGCCTCCTCTTTGATATTGGTTTTCCCATTTAGGTAAATCCTCTGTGTTCTATGATGTGTGATTGTATGAGTTTCTTACTTTGTGTTCATGGCTAAATACATAGTGAAATCTAAACACAGCAATTGCAGATGATTAAGACTATTACACAGCAGTAATTTGTCTGAAACAGAGCATGACAAGGTTAAATAAACCAGCACAACAAAGAACATTTAATTTCCACATATTAAAATTTATAGGCGTCCATGTTGATGAATCGCATCAGCCATAGGCTAAGTGATTACAAATCAACACCCATTGAATTCCTCCAAAGGCAGCTCAATCTCACGGATTGCATCTTTCCATACATGGACATGAAGACTTCAGTGGTATAGCTCTGTTACAAAGTTGAATTTTCAGCACTTAAAAAAAAAACCTTAGCAAGGAATGAAAAAGTGATTAAGTACAGATCAAAATGACGGATAAGGAAATCAAGATCTACAAACACATAAGTCTGAGAATTAGGACAAGCAGATAAAATCTGTAGCACCTCACTGAAAGAAATTACAAAGCATCTAGCTCAAAACTTCATTTGTCTAACCCCACAGTGAAGTGCTCGGTATCTCTTTTATATAACAAGAGATGACAGGTCTACAGTGAATGTAGACACCTTGAGTGGTGCACCTCGCTAGAAGAGATAAAACCCTAACCCTAATGCAAGAGCCTGCTAGCGAAGAGTGTGACCTCATGCGTGAGTTCACCCTAACTAGAAGAGAACGTCGCTGAAGAAAACTAAAAGCATACAAGAGAATCTCTCTCTCATGCAATATGCCTCCAAACTGAAGATGTTCCTCATGCATGCACCCTACTCACCCACTCAATGTCTACAAGACTGCTGCACCCTCATCAGACTCTCTAATGCACTTCCCTCATAAACTGCAAAAGCTCTCCACAAGGATCAAGGCTGGAATGTCTGCTAAAATTGCTGCTTCTGAAGAAAAACACCTCAAAGCAACAAGGTAAAAAAACTAACAGGGTTTGCTTATATGGAAGGTCTGTAATTGTGCTTCTCAGATTTTTATGGACATGATTTGAACACTGTCATAGTATTCAGAAGTTGTTTTTATTAAACAAATAGATTTGCAGAGACTTACCTTCAGTTACTGGTTTTGACCATAGACCCTTGCTAATATGGAGGCAATATCAAAGTAGGCTGTGTTCATTTTGGTTTTATACGTATTCCATTCTTTGTGATGTTTCATGGTTTCATTTAAGGTATATGTTGCAGGAAATGTAGGGTACAATGCTGTACCCCCTCCATTTCTGTACCAAAATGCGGAAACACATTTCCAGCCATATGGATGCATCCCAGATGTGAGAAACACATTCCATACAACTGGAAATGCATTTCCAAGCCTTACCCTCCTCCATATGACATGTTTCCTTGACTTGGTTTTTTACTAGGGTTGACCAAAAATGCTGGTAATTAATGGTGATGTTAAATTCTTGCAGTAAATGTTGGCATTTCGTTTATTTTTCGTTTTCTATAATATAGAAAAAGAATAATAAAGGAAATGATAACTTTTAACTTAAGAATTTAATATAGGAAAGGAAAAATAAAGGAAGTGCCAACTTTTACTTTAAGAATTTAACATTACCATTAATTGTTTTGGGATATTTGAGCACTGTAGATCCAACCTCGTCGGACTTCATACAGAGAAGTAGAATGTCATATTCCATTCAAGCTTCAGTTGACTTAACAGTTTTCAGGACTTCAGGGTTGGCATAATTGCAACAATTTCATTGGATTCTGTTGTGTATGAAAGTATGGGATTGGCATGTAATCAAGAGCACCAAGCCTTTTATGTACCCTGATGTTGGTGGCATTGATTGTTGAAGTCCTCTGTCATTTCCTTAACAAAAATGTACCCTTCACTCAAGACAAAATCAATGATTAGGCATGTTAAGATTTTTTACAATATTTTAAGGCTTGGGTTAGGTAGTTTCATCAAAATTGGATAGCGTTGACTGATGTCCCTGCAACCTGGAGGATCGAAATAAAGGCATAGGCTAGATGAGAAAGCAGAGAGTGATACTAATGATGAGGATCCGAATATAAAGATTGGTTTATGTTTGTCATTTAAATGTTCTTGCTTATTTATAATTTTATTACATTGCCTTTCTTTCAAAGTCACAATATAATGTGTTATTTATAAAATAGCACATGATATATATATATATATATATTATACACACAAAAATGGTGTGTGACATTCAAAAGGGATTTCATAATGCTGGTAACATAAGCATATTGCTTATCAGGAGTGTGTCCCTTTAAAAACTGGGACTAGACTTTTGAGTAATTTCGGATTCATGAGATGATATATATATATATATATATATGAAGTTTAGAGTGGGTGCTTTCAATTCCAGCAGTTCCAAATTTTCTTGCAGCCAATCCAAGATTGCCCCTACTTTTAGTTTATTGTTAGAATTTTATTCCAAAAAACTTGTAACTGGTGATGGGATGGTAATTTTATAAATTCAATGATTTTCAATGTAAAGAGGGGAATCTTTCTTAGGGAAGCAAAGAGGGTTTTGATTTCTGTAAGCCAGGATTGGAGCATCTATAATTACTTTGAATACAGTAACGTAGGCAGTAATGTATGCATGCCTGAAGATCAGTTCATTTGAACTGTGATTCAAATGTGTATCTTATATATTTTGTTGTTGGCTATTTTATTTGGATACAGAAGTTGTTATGCGATGCAAAACTAATTATTTCTAGTTTTAACAACATTTAAGCTTTAAATGTTAGTTGCCTGAGATATTTGTTCGGTTACCATTTCCCGTTACAGATCTAAACGTTGTTGTGAGATGGAATATTAGCCCTGTTTTAACGGTTGAGATCAAATTTTATTCATGGTTGCAAAGCCTTTGGGTCAATGACGTGTTACTGTTCCATTGTAAAATGCTGTTTGTAAAATGTGCAAAATGCAGTTTGCACATTGTACAGTTTAAGTATTGCATCCTTGAGGGCTGGACTTTTGTAACAGACTGGCATGCATTTCTTGCCCAAAGTAGAACTCTCCAGTCTCAACAGAGGCTTTGTATGTTGTTTCACTATATGGCAATTCGTTTGAAACTGGAACAGTTTTCGAGCTTAATGAATGAGGCGATAATTGTGAACTTGTTGGTTCATGGCTAATCCAATAAATCCATGTAGGCATTCTACTATATAAGTTATTTGTCCAAGAATAGTTTCATATCTTGGGTTATCATTTGCATTAGATGGTATGCTGTTGTGTAATAGAAAACCTCAGTGC
>Ga0233351_1000069_pt1 | contig 7147 bp, 8 predicted proteins | sample GEONDECOMP309_FD_181716 | JGI IMG/M metagenome (GOLD analysis project Ga0233351, IMG submission 181716) | Leaf litter microbial communities from Shasta-Trinity National Forest, California, United States - GEON-DECOMP-309 | ecosystem: Environmental > Terrestrial > Plant litter > Unclassified...
AGCATGCCCTCTCGAGTCCCTTCGCCGTTAATCTCGGTGCACCGACTGCCTATCTTGACGGGGAGCGGATTATAAAGGTTGCAAAGGAGCGGGGCTGCGAGGCCTTACATCCGGGATATGGGTTCTTAAGTGAGAATTCGGCGTTTGCGAAGAGATGTGTGGAGGAGGGCTTGGTGTTTATTGGACCACCATGGAAGGCTATTGAGGCTATGGGTAATAAGTCCCGGAGTAAGGAGATTATGATTGCTGCTGGGGTTCCCTGTATACCGGGCTACCATGGAAAGAACCAGGATCCGGAATACTTGTTAGAAGAGTCCAGAAAGATTGGTTTTCCAGTCATGGTAAAAGCAGTGAAAGGAGGTGGTGGGAAGGGAATGAGAATTGCACTTACTGAGGATGAATTCTTGAGTAAACTGGAGAGCGCAAAGAGTGAAGGCAGAAATTCTTTTGGGGATGATGAGATGCTGGTCGAGAAGTACATCTCAACCCCAAGGCATATTGAAGTCCAAGTTTTTGCGGACAAATATGGTAATGCCGTGGCATTAGGAGAGCGAGATTGCAGTCTACAAAGAAGACACCAAAAGGTTTTGGAAGAAGCTCCAGCCCCTAACCTCGCTGAGGATATTAGACAAGACCTATGGGAGAAGGCAAGAGCTGCTGCATTAGCTGTACAATATGAGGGTGCTGGAACGGTAGAATGTGAGAACAGACCTTCACCAAGCACCAGGGCTGCCTACTAACTAATTGTAGTCATCTTTGACAACGATACCAATGAGTTCTTCTTCATGGAAATGAATACAAGACTCCAAGTCGAGCACCCTGTGACCGAAGAGATCACCGGGGAAGATCTCGTATCCTGGCAGTTCAAGGTTGCCGCTGGCGAGCCTCTACCCCTTGATCAAGCTACGATTACACAGAGAATTTCAGAACGTGGATGGGCTATTGAAGCTCGTATCTACGCCGAAAGCCCAAGTGAAAACTTCATGCCAGATTCAGGCAAGCTGAGTCATTTACGGACTCCCCAAACATCTGACAGTGTTCGCATAGACGCTGGTTTTATCCAAGGCGATACTGTCTCCTCGGCCTATGATGGTATGATTGCGAAGCTCATTGTCAGCGGTCCAACTCGAGGGGTAGCTCTTCGGAAACTTCATGCTGCGTTGCAGGACTATGAGGTAGTAGGCCTAAATACCAATATCGAGTTCTTGAAGAAGATTTGTAAAAGCCCAGCATTCATCAGAGGTGAGGTAGAGACTGGGTATATTCAGAAATACCACGATGAGCTGTTTGCTCCTGAAGTTGTTGAGCCGGAAACATTCGCCCAAGCTGCGTTAGGTATTTTGGCAAAAGAGAGTCTTGAGAAGGGAGCAGACTTCCCTACCGGTCCACATGGACAAGCCACTGGATTTAGTGCGCGGAATGAGCGCCAGTTTTTGTTTATGGATTCCAGCGGCTCGGAGTCGAAACAATTTAATGTCACTATCAACCAGTCCGGGCAGAAGTTGTACAATATTCAGGTCAAGGGTCCTGGAATAGACGGGTCCTTCGAAAACGTTGTCTGCGAAGGAGGTGTTCCTTCTATCTCAACATTCTATCCTCATACGCGGATTGAGAGTACCATAATCACGGACGGTGACAAATTGACCATCTTTCAACAGGGAAAGAAGACTCAGTTAAGGCTAGCCACGCCATCATGGTACGAAAAAGCATTAGGATTGAAAGATGTGACCAACAGTGTCCTGGCACCTATGCCATGCAAGGTATTGAGAAATGAGGTCAAAGAGGGTGATGAGGTTGAAAAGGATCAGGCTTTAGTTGTGTGAGTAAACCTTGACTTGAAAGCTGTCGTATGCGTCTAATAGTTTGGGGCGTAGCATCGAGAGTATGAAGATGGAGACCGTAATTCGGTCACCGCAAAAAGGGGTCATTGCCAAGCTGGTGCACCAGGAGGGAGACATATGCAAGGCTGGGACGGTCCTTGTGCTCTTTGAAAAGGTATCTATTCTCCTTAAATAACGGGGTTGCTGAAGCTAATGATCAATAGCATGAAGAGTAAATGCTCATTATGCCCAATAAGTGATGCCCAGGATCCAGGTGGCAAAAGCTATCACCAACTAGTCCAAGACACTTTTAAATTGGTACACTATATCGACGCTCATAGCTTCCATTCATCTAGAATCTAGAAGTTAGATTTCAAGCGTTTGGTAGCGCAACATTTTGCCTCCATTAGAGATTATCATACAGATTACCCGCCAGTTTAGTAAGTGGAGGAAGGTTAGAGGTCTAACTACTGCTTTCACTACTCGAAGTAATCTATATCTTGGTTGACTGGTTTTTAATTATGTTCTACATGTCAAGTAATCTTCGCTCTCCCCAAATACAAGTTTGGGTTAGAAAATGTGCATAGTTGCTTTCGTATCCTCATGAAACTCCTCAAAGCATAAGCACATAGCCACATCTCCTTCATCAAGTTCATATTTCTTGTTCCACTCAACCCTCACAATTTCTGCTCATTACTTCCAACCTCAACAACCTGGTCAATACCCTCGTACTCCGGCAAATCCAAATCATACTTCTGTGCAATATCTGGACTCACAAACCTAAGGATCAAACTTAGCATATCCTGCTCCTGCTCCTGCACTCGAAACAGAAACTCACCGTCCACCAACAAAATGCCTCCCCTTGAAAAACTTTACTAAAGGCTTCGGCGCCGTCAGACTCACTAGAGCCCCGGGCATGAAACTTGCACCGGGACCAGAAGGAGGTGGGCCATCCTCGATATTCCAGGACGAGGGAGCGTCGACGGATGTCACGGGGAGGTGGGTTTCTTGCAGTGATGTGATGACGGCTGGGAAGGGCTCACGGACTTCACCAGAGAAGGAGAATCCTGCGCTGTGTTTAGTGGAATAGATAAAGTAATGAAAGCGGGAGGGAAAGAAAAAAGAGAGACGCACCGAAGATAGCATCGATGATGTGGTCTGCCTCTTTGATAGCTTTTGGGAAGTCTTCGGTGAAAGGGACGGAGAGGTTTTTCAGTTGCATTGTTAGGCGCTGGGTGGGGTGAGTGAGCGTCAGCAGTGTGGAATAGTACGCAGGAAAGGGGGAAACTGACTTGATAGAGATCGTTCTTGCTCTGCTTTGGATAGTATATCGTGGGTTTGTATCCGTAATGCCAGAGGTGTCTCGCTGCGACGAGTCCATCACCACCTAGCTTCCCATCAGTAGGGAATCACTCAGGAACAATCTCTCTTGTTAGGGACGAACTCACCGTTATTTCCGGGTCCACAGGCGACTAAGATGCGTCTGCCTCTGCTTGGAGGATGGATACGGAAAACTGAGATAAAATAAGGCGGCCTTAGTAAGTGAAGCTTGGGATGAAAGCAAGCCAGAGGATGGATGAAATGCGAACCGGCTTGTGAAACTGATAGGCCTGCAAGTTCCATGAGCTGGTCAATAGAGAAAGCTCCGATGCTCATGAGGTCTTTGTCAAGAGCGGCGGCATTCTTGGCTGAGAGTGTCTATAAGAATGTTAGTGACTGAGCTTCTAACACCAATAAGAAATCTGAATAAAGTGATTTTTTAAACGCTTCGTCTCGGTATTGATGAGATTTTCAGGGAGGAGTAACCTCTCAAAGTCTACGCCCGCTAGACGTATGAAAGATGAGATTCTATAGTTTGATAATATAATCAAATGACATGCTAACCTTCATTGCCATAATGGCTGAGTTATGTAATTCAAAGGTGGCGATTCCGTCAAAGGAAAACGATTTGCGGTCCTCGAGAAAGGTCTTTGTATAGAAATAGAAGAAATCGTCTAGAGACCAGCTTCCAACACAGAATATTAAATCAATTCATTTGGATGTTGCTACTCCTCTCTTGATAGATAAAGTTGATATCATTCCACCTCTCTCCACATCGCACCCCTGTTCCGCCCCGCTACTTTTCTTCCGAGCGGAATCTCGCCAACCCAAAAAAGTCGCGAACCTCAAGCAGCCATCCCATCTCAAGTGCACCCTCTCCTCACTCACAACCTCCAGCAACAATGGTCGTCAAAATCAGATTAGCACGTTTCGGCCGCCGCAAAGCACCGTTCTACAACATCGTTGTTGCGCAAGCCCGGTATGTTTGCCTTCCCTTCCCTCCCACCGTACCACAGCAATACACCGAGCGTAAACTGATTCTTGGGACTACATTATAGGACTGCGAGGAACAGCAAGCCGATTGAAGTACTAGGTACGTTATATTGCGTTACGTTATCCATATACGGCAATGAAGAATGAAAGAAGGGAATTTGTCGTTTCTGGAACATGTTTTGGGAACTGGGACTGATCCTAAGAATTCATAGGCACATATGACCCGATACCCAAGCCGCCTGCAGACGGAGAAGGGAAGCCCTTCAAAGACATCAAGCTCGACACTGCGCGCGCCAAGTACTGGCTAGGCGTAGGTGCGCAACCTAGTGATCCGGCGTGGAGGCTATTGTCAATGGTACGTTATGCTATGTCATGCTGTGAACTGTATTACATACATGTAACTGCAGTTGCATAGGACAAGGAACTGTGCTGATTGATGCGTGATTGTAGGCTGGATTGCTAGTCCCGAAATACCGACCCTCGCCAAGGCCTACACCTGCGAGCAGCATACCGGAGGCGAGTGGGAGCGCGGATAAGGAAGCGAACGCTGTTGTATAGTGACTAGGATGGAGGATTGGAAAGAAGATGTATTGCATGAGTGGCGTTTAATCTTGTCGTTCTATAGGGACGTATGTATGTATGTGTGTGTATACAAGGGCGGCGTTTTGTGCTTGTATGAATGTAGAAAAGTGTTAATATACCACATTTCGATCATCTAGAGAGATTGCAGTGTTGTATTTCTAGTGCTCGTTTGATTACGTATAAAAGAAAACTTCAAATACTTGATCTTGTCAAATGAAAGAGTTGTAGAATGGCAATGGAATTCTCCCTGGGATTATTGCTCTGACTTTGGCTGGATAATTGATTTGAATGACTCATACCATAATTATGAAGTGTATAACTCTTTTTGAACTGCATTAGGATGAAAACAACTTAATGGTTCATGTCCAACATAACTTTAGATATGCCAACCAGGCCTGATATCTACAAAACATAGCATCTTAATCGCTGTGAAACCATCCCCCCATTTACCGCAATGCCCAAATTACCCAAACGCCTTTCCCTACGCTTTACCCAATGCTGAAGCTCAGATCGCAAAACTTCAATGCCCTCCGCCTCCTGCAAAGAATACGTTTGTGCCCAAGCACAGAACCATAACGAATATGCCATAAATCGCCAATGCAAGCGAAAGTTTCCGTAATATCGTCTTGCGCCACTGAGTTGCGCCCCCGCGTTGTCCTCCATCCTCTTCATCGGAGCCACTTTGGTCATCGTCATCCTCCTTTGTCAGTCGCTGGTGGTGTATCGAATCTGGGGCAGAAATCTTATAGTAGAACAAGCCCGGAAGAATAAAGCTAATGCTCGTGCTTCCAGTGCTTCCAACGTATGCGAGGACTTTGTCAAGGGATGATACGGTCATCGCAGCGGTATAGCTGAGAATGACGATTGTAGTCGTGATGAGAGCGAAACGAAGCTCACCAATCTGGTCATTTCTTGCTGGCGGTTGGGCTGAAGAACCTGCGAGTAAGGGAGCTGTTCGTGCTGGTGAAGAGTTGGGTGAATTTCTTGAACCTTTAAAGCTATTTGGTCTCCACTTCAAAACAGCATCAATAGAAGCTCTGCACGGATGCACTTGAAGTGGGTAAGAAAACATGACAAGGACGACAATAGCGGCCTTGGCAATCGTTGAAGCGATCGAAGGGATATCTATATTATGTTAGACAGATTCTACAATAAATTGGTAGCTATACTCACACATTCCGACGATGTTTCCGGCAACATTGTTGCCAAACGACAAGTAGCCAGTAATGGCAACTAGAACGTAGACTGAGGCAGCAGAGCCAATGCTTGCAAAAATGACACTGGTTATGCTATAGGTGATTCGTGTTAAGAGGTGCTAGATCATACAGGTGGGGGAGAACTTACTGTCTGGGGGAATTATCTGAGATTTCATTTATGATAGAGAACATCTGGTTTTCTTTTAGCAAATAGTCATTAGTATACAGTGACTTTTCTTACGTTCTGGTGGCATGTATACGCAAACACAATGACTGGGAAACTTTGTAGGGTCTGTACAGGTCCTGCCCATTGTAATACTCGAATAACGCCTCTGTCTGCCATCGTGTCCCCTTTAAAAAAGTGGAAAACTACCAATACGACAAGGTAGCTTATGGATGTCAGAGCTATGATACTGGTGTACTTCAGGGAGTCGAGGCGGCGCAAGAACGAAAGTGGGATGACAACGAGCCTATATATGATGTGAGCAACCAAAAATCAGAGAGAAAATAGGGTACTGACATGAAAACAGTAACCCAGAAGTGTCTATCAACCATGAATGGGATATTGTCTGCAGCTTCGTTGAAGCCCCTCACCACACCTGGCATAAGATCTCCAATGATAATCAAATAGCTCACACCAACCCCAAAACACTTGATAGCAATAGCAGCATCAAAAATCACTGCAGCATTCGGATATGTCATCTGGGACAGGGCGAAGAAAGATGACGATCCGCGATCCAAGTACCGCGCGCATCGGGATTGCAGATATAGCCCAAAGGCAGCCGTCATGCCTGACCACACAATGACAAAAGTCCCAAGCAGAATTCCCATATGCGACATGGCAAGTGGCATGGCAAGAGTGCCAGCGCCAACAATGGTATTGAGAAGATTGACATTGCTGCTGAACCATGAAGCCTGGCCCGCGAAGTTGCTGTCTTTCGCCTTTCGCCTCCTTCCCCTTCCCGAGTCGGATGAGTGGGCGCTGCCACTTCCTATGGCAGAATACGAAGACATTTTGTGATCGCTCTTTGCGTAGAGTGTGATTCCAGTACAGTTTCGTCGTTGCGCTGGAAGAGAGAGATCTGAACCAGGACAGATATCAGGATACGGATGGTGGCGCAGGATTATCACTCATGCTGCGCTGCGCGAGTTTGCGATCGAAAGGAGCCGGTGGGAATAATAATGTGGAGAGCCAAGAGTTGTCCTGTCTAGCCCCGTTGGAGGTGAGATCAGGAA
>Ga0233351_1000070_pt1 | contig 7108 bp, 4 predicted proteins | sample GEONDECOMP309_FD_181716 | JGI IMG/M metagenome (GOLD analysis project Ga0233351, IMG submission 181716) | Leaf litter microbial communities from Shasta-Trinity National Forest, California, United States - GEON-DECOMP-309 | ecosystem: Environmental > Terrestrial > Plant litter > Unclassified...
GGCTCTTCAAAGGGACTAGTTCAGGTTTTCCATAAGAAACAATAAGGCCTCAAGAAAATCTCCCTAAAAGAAAAGGATCCCAAAAAGCTAGGCAAAATTTTGTGATAAAATGCTTCAGCGAGGGTATGGGCCCTCTAAAATACTCATACAGGGTCCAATTTGACTACAACAAAAGGTGAACCCTGCCCGTCTATGGTCTGACAGCCCTGAATCTGCTGGTGACTCGGATGTCCCAATGCTGCACTGGAAGTGCCCAATGACCTGTCTGGAAACCTGGTTCACCGCTCATGTAGAGGGGCCTCCACCTGAGCTTATCATAGAGCTCATGTAGAGGGGCCTCCACCTGAGCTTATCATAGAGCTCATGTAGAGGGGCCTCCACCTGGTTCACCGCCTCAAGGTATGCATCCAACCCAACCATCTCAAAGCTTAACTCCAGGCCGCTTCAAAAGTTGTCCTCAATATTCTTCCAATAGCAATATCAAGAGTAGAATGACCATGCTAGGTGGTGCATCTTCTGAAGGTATGCAACCAGCTGGACCTCCTGCATATCTTCCTCCAGGTATCAAAGTTATTATGGTTTTCTACCCCTTCTAAGTGCCGCAATTAGTCCTGCACAGAGGATAGGTAGAATTTTACCACTTTGAGTGGAAAACAATGTTTCTCCTTCGCTTACAATATCTTCAGCAGCCCATGTTGTTGAATCAGAATATGAGAGATTCATGTCTTAAATGGCAGCATGATTTTTCCAGAAATTCTCAGTGTATGTCTATTGAATCAGATCGTAAACTTTGATTTGGCCAAATTCTCTGTTACTTTAGTTTTATACAAAAGTGTCTATGAATTGAACTCAATAATGGGCATCGATGAAGGCTAAATGATGTCATGTTCTACAGACTATAGAGCAGATTCCACAGTCTGTTATGTTAAGATTACTTGCAGTACCAGCGGTCCCTAAGATAAATCCTATACATCATTAATGAATTATTAAGTTGTTGATATATTGCTCAAATGGATACTAAAAAAGTCTTGTAAGCCTACAAGTGATACCTATGCTATCGTTGATAGTTGGCTGAAATTCTTTAGAGTGGAGTTTGGACTAGCATTTATCTGTAACCCATCTTTGTGAAATGGTCAAGTGATGAGTGTTATTGTATGAAAGAAGTGGGAGAATGAGCTGTTAGATATGGCAAAGGAATAAGTGTAGTTCTCAAGCTCCCTAGGGCAATAAAGGCCCAAATTAAATTTCTCATGCTTGGAAGATGCTCTGAAAAGTATGCATTCTATACTTAGCATACATTTTAAAGCAGCGGATTAATCTTCCATTAGTTGCTGGAATCTGGCGATATAGAAGGTTACAGTGCTCATTGATCAGAAACTCTGATCAGATTAATGACAATTTGAGATAGAATTGGACAGAATCAGTGAGTGCTCATTAATCAGAAACTCTGATCAAATTTTTGACAATTTGGATGGAGATAGAATTGGACAAAATCAGTGAGGGTTTTGTTCCACCATGCACCAACTTTGGATCATGGTATATTCTGTGCTTCAACTTGAATTTTCAAAAAAATACTTCTCAAATTTGAGGTGGGAAAAAGACTCCATTCAGTACAAAGTTAGCTTACTCCTACATTTAAAATACCCGACACAGATGTAATTACAGGCTATGCCATTTCACAGTTATAGATAACTTCCTATCTGCGTAAAATATAAAAAAGGCAATCTTCAAGGAGATAATGTTCCGATTGATGACTAAGCTCTACGGTTAAGCAATCTTCGGAGACAGCTGGAGTTTCCAGCTATAATTAGAATTCTGCAAAGCTTATTTTAAAAAACTGTGAGCAGACTTCTGTCTTTTTCCTCTTAAGGATTTCATGCGCTCTCCCTTCTTATCTTTCTCCTTTCTAAATAGAGTGTATCATGTTTTTTGTTATGTAAATTTTAGTAAAAATCCCCATCTTGAAGAGGCATATACAACAAGATTTGTAAACATCAGGTTTCAGCTTAAAAAGATCTCTCCACAGGGATGTTGCTAGTTGAATATCCTTTGTAGTTTGTACTTTATCTTTTCTATCTGACTTGTGTACTTTCTGATTTATTATACTGTCCTGTGTGAAGTTACTCCAGATTTTCATAGATTAAATCCTTAAACTAAAAACAGAGCATACTCTGTTTTTTAACTCGTCTTCCTTCAATTGTTATCAGAGCCAGATTTCAAGAAGTAATTTTGCAGGATTTGCAGAGGAAGAATGGCAAATGGATTTTCCCTCCAGATTCCATAGTTTGTAGAAGAGAATTATGAATAGAGCATCAAAATGAAGACCCTATTGATGTCTCAGTATCTCTCGGAGTTAATGGACACAGGGTTTGCTGAGGCTGCAGATCAATGAAATCAGCTGAAAGATAATAGGAAAAGGGATAATTTGGCTCTCTTTGCTACAGTGTGCATTGGATGTGTCAATCTTTCCCCCGGATTGCTAGGGTGACAAAATCAAAGGATGCTTGGGATACCTTGCAAGCTATTTTCCAAGGTTCAGATAAAGTAAAATTGGTAAGGATTTAAGAAGAGATTTTGAAAGTTTAAAGATGAAAGAAGCTGAGTTAGTTCAAGTATTTATTAGTAAGACCCGAGATATAGTGAATGGACCAAGGTCTCAATGGGAGTTTGTAATAGAGCAGAGAATTGTTGAATCAGTATCTCAATTCCTTTTGTACTCTATTTTCTAGCTCCCTACTTAATGAGATCCAACATCGACTAAAACAAAGGAATTGAGATACTGATTCAATTTTCGAAGGCCCTTAAATTTTGTTAACATGACAAACTTAAGAGTAGGAAAAGTATGTCACCTTGTGGGAGAAGGCATTGCACCGATTAAAAATCATTAGTGTAATGATTTCTCGACTAATTATTAAAATTGATTCATTGAGCTATATCTAAACTAGGTCCATAGAAAGCATGGTTTGCCCTATGTTGGCAAATTCTAAAAGATGAAATGTATTCTTGAACAAGTATTTTCTTTCATGTTCACCTGAAAAGGATATCCGAGTGCATGTGAAATGTTTTTTATTTCTTTTATATGAACATTTAATATATTATAATTAAACTTTGGGCAAGGAATAGTTTTTCATATATTGTGGATCGATGTCTTTAAAAATACGGTTCTTGTAAATGTATAATTGCAAAGTTCAATATTGATAACTCTAGCTTGAAACTATATGTGCTCAATTATATATTTTATTTGATAAGGTCCAAGTTAAAACTTAGGTAGCAATGGACCTTTTGTGCGCCCATCTTTTTGATGCAATGTAAACTGAAAAATAATGCCTCAAGTTATATATATATATGCCCATCTTTTTGATGCAATATAAGCTGAAAAATAAATTGTTCGACCTTCTTGTAGTGAAGCGAAGAATGACATAGTTTGTAATCTCCATAGTTGCCCCAAGGTCACATTGATATCAATAGTCACAATTGGAAAACACTATGTAGGAAATGAGCATGCCCACTAGGATTTGAACTTGTTGCATTGTTGCAATCATTGCTCCACATTGCCCTTAGATCAAAACTTGATAGATAAGTCAATAAAATAATGTAGCTTCCCTAAACCTATCTCAAACTTGTTTACAAGAATAGACTTCACTTAGTAGATTAAATTAGGATCGTTGCCAATGAGAATGAGATCATCAACATAAAAATCAAGAATTGGAAGCTCATCACCCACTTGTTGAGATTAAATATATGGGTTAGAGTGGCATATATAAAATTCAATGTTAAGTAGAAATTGGTCCATCTTCTCATACAATGCTAGCCCATCCTCTCGTAACAATATTATAGAGCTTGCATGAGTCCATATACAATTTTGTTAAATCAACATACGAGATTAAAGTCAGCTTGAATAAACCTAAGAGGTTGTTTCATATAAATCTCTTCACATAGACCCTTGAGAAAGAAGACAAACTTGACATCCTTATGATGGATGCCCCATTTTTGTGATGTTGCAATTGGCATAACAAGATGAATGGAATTTATCTTGGCAATTGAAGGAAATATTTTATAATAGTTAGGGCCTTCAATATAAGAAAACCTTAGCTCTTAATTGAGATTTATACTTGTCCACTCTTCCATTTGTTTGATACTTGGTTCTATGTACCCACTTACATATCTTCTTTTGCCATTAGGGGATCCCAGGTTTCATTGACCAACAATGGATTGTACACTTCATTCATTGCTTCATCTGATTTTGGAAAACTAGATTCTTCACAAAGGGTTTTTGGCTCTTCGGTTTCTAATTCTCACGTTGTAAGAGCTAAAGAGGCATGCTAAAGATGTGAATGAGTTTGCAGAGGAACAAGGGGACCACCATAGAAATAACTGACAACTTGTTGAGTATGTTCAACCCATTTAGGAAGTTGTTGAAGAGAAAACCAAGGATGAGTAGCAGGAGCTTCCTCCACACTCCTTTCATTAGAAGAAAAACTATCATTGAAAACATGGGCATAATCATGAGAAGTAAAAGAAGAAAAGTAGCATATAAGTAACAGGAGTAGCTAGCTTGTTGAACGAAGATGGCACATGTTTTGAATAAGGCTTGCAAGTTGAGAATTCCTTATCTATGCGTACATCTTTACTAAGTATCAACTTTGCAGTGTGGGATATATAAACAAAAGAACCTCACTTGAATGCCAAAAATACAATTTTGACCCTTCGGTTGTAAGGCATTGTGCTTCTCATGAGGTATATGATCCAAAAAGTCATAGCTAGATGTCTATATTTTGCTAATGTATAGCATGCTTTTGCTTTATGCTTCTCTTAGTGTTATATTTTGTACAATCTTTGTAGGGGTATGGTTAAGTATGCAATTGGCACAAGCAATGTCTTCATCCCAAAATTTAGGGGCTAGATTCTTGCGCTAATTATACTCTTCACCATTTCTTTGTGTTGATTTTTCCTAAGCAGCATTGAGAGCCATTCTCTTGGAGAAAGGGGACATCTGGTCAAGGACCAGAATGTGGAACTAGTCCAGCACTGGGGGAACTCAGCCTTGAGCTGAGTAGCCATTCTATTGAATGGGGACATCTAGTCAAGGACCAGGATGTGGAACTAGTCCAACACTAGGGGAACTCAACCTAGAGACGAGTGGCCATTCTTTGAATGGAGGCACCTGGTCAGTTAGCAGGAAGATGAACCAGTCTAGGACTGGGGGACTCAGTCTTGGGCTGAGGGACATTCTCCAGGAAAATGGAGGCGCTTGGTCAATTACCAAATATTTGACCTTGGGTCAAATTATGCAGCCTAGCACTGAGGCACCTGGTCAGTTACTAGGACATCACTATAAGTCTTAGACCAGGTCTGGGAATTTGAGGCACTCCTACCCTCGATCTGTGGGTTTTGTGACCTTCTCCAAGGATTAGCTACCCTTGGTTAAGACACCTAGTACCCGATCTTGGTGGCACAAGGAGTGTGAGATAAAAGCATTAGTAATTCTCTCTATTTATGATAATGTACTTTGAGTGGGTATGAAGGACCCCTATGACCACTTGTTTTGACCATAGGGCACTTGAAGAAGCCTAAAGGTAAAAGTAAAAAATACATAAGGAACCTTGGACCACTAAGGAGTCAAAGTGAAAATGCAAAAAGACCTTTAGTACCACTAAAGGTAAAAGTCAAAAGGTAAAATAATAAAATCAGATTATTTTATTCTTTTGAGTTTTGCTCCACTTCTAGATGACTAAAAGGCTATAAAAAAAGATCAACTCAAATTCATTTCTACACACACTTGAACTTCAACGTTGAGCTACTCCTTAGAGTTTTTCGCTGGTTTTTGAAGGGTGAGTAGTTTTTTGTCTTGGTTATGCCCTCACATGGAGGCTTTGTTTAGCTAGGGAATCATCATCAGTCTTCATCAAACCACAACAGCAGCTAGGGCATCATCCCTTTCCCTTCACGGTGTACAGCAACAGGAAGGTCTTCATCTCGGGCAACCCTACAGTATCACGAGCAACCTTCCTTAAGTCTTGGGAAACCTTCTATCCTCACGGGCAGTCTCCTCCAGGCTCGGGTTGGCTGCATAAAGGTTCCGGGTGGCTCTCTTCTCCATGGGCTATTCTCCTCTCAACCTCAGGAAGCAGACTGAATTCACGACTGAGATTCGGGCATCTTGTGTTTGTATCCGGATAGCCTGTGTTTGTATCCAGACAGCCTGCCCTACTTCATGGGCAGGAAGATCTCCTCCACGGGCAGCAGAATAGGCTCATGGGAATCCTGCTATCATTCTCGGGCTGACTGTCACTAACTTCGGGTAGCCTGTCAGCAACCTCGAGCAGCCTGGGCATATCTTGGGCAGCATAATAGAGATTTCGGGCAGGTAGATAAGGCATTTAGGCAGTGTACGAAATTCTGGGTAGCAACAAAACAGTTTCAAGTAGCCCTCTGTTGACTTCGGGCAGCCGGAAGAAATCTGGGCATAAAGCCCCAATTTAGTATTTCTTGTTAAATTATCTTTGGGTTTCAATATTAGCTTCATTTACCAATGTCAATTTCACTTTGACGTAAATGTCATATACATTGCATAGAAAAGTGATAATAGAAAGACTTGAGGTCTACATAAAGTTGGACTTTTTCTTTCAATATAAAAATTTTCATGATATGAAATGTGTCTCACATTAAAGTGATTTGCATGAATTGAACACAATAATGACCTCAATTTTCTAGTGGAGGCTAAGATCAAACATAATGTCTGATTTTATTATTTATCGTTTTGTCAAGATTCAGGTCCCCACATGTTCGTTGGACCATTAAGGGACGAGATAACAAGTGGAGTCCCCACTTGCCCTAAATCTAGTCAATGCAGTTGTGTTTCACTGACACCTTCATGTTGTGACTTGTGAGTCTACATGTTCTGTTGTTGATGATGTGATTCATGTTATTTGACTAATGTTGTTGTTCTTTTATTTTGACAATATTCTATAAATCAGTGAAAGATTCGCCAGTTTTTACAATTTTTTATAATGAAGTTAAATATTCGCCAAGTTTTTACAACATTATATAATAAAATGAAAGATTCGCCAAGATTTTACAACATTATATAATAAAATGAAAGATTCGA
>Ga0233351_1000072_pt1 | contig 7003 bp, 9 predicted proteins | sample GEONDECOMP309_FD_181716 | JGI IMG/M metagenome (GOLD analysis project Ga0233351, IMG submission 181716) | Leaf litter microbial communities from Shasta-Trinity National Forest, California, United States - GEON-DECOMP-309 | ecosystem: Environmental > Terrestrial > Plant litter > Unclassified...
ACATAGACCTCCAAAGTCAAAAAGTTTTATTCAATAAAATACTGATTACAATTTTTGCAGAGTTTCTATGCTCGAAAGTCCATCCCAATAGAGCTAAAGGAGCCTCTATTTATACAATGAAAGAGAGCCTAAACCCTAACACCACACCACGTAGGGAGGGCGCAATACCTAATGATCTAGCCATGTCTGTGAGCGAAAGCTAAGAAGGAGAGGGTGAGAGTGAGGGGAGGCCTCCACCTAGGGAAGGCGCCCCCACTCCAACCCTAACCAACCAATCCTCAACTAATACGAGCTCCCCACCATCAAAAGCGTGAGGATCCAGTGGTTTGACGTGAGGGATGAGGAAGAGCACACGTGAGGAGGTGGGGAAAGCTTGGAATAGTCCAGAGCTAGGTATGGAGGAGCCAATACCTAGGAACCACTAACACATGTCATACTTCAACCTTGAATGAATCATCGAGCCAATGAACAAGCTCCACCTCACCCAAACGTGGTCATCACTGAAGGAGGCGAGTTGGCTAAGTAGCTGAGGACTCAATGCTCACTGAATGCTGACTGAGGCCGAGTTGTGTTAACTCCAATCATCATTAATGCCCGTTTCCATGTCATTCTGCGTTTCATTTCGTTCAATTTGGTTAATTTTGGAGAGTTTTTGATTTTCTCCAAAATATTCATTTTTGATATCTTAATTAATAATTTCTCCATAAATGACTTTTTTGAGAAATTATTAATTACGAGGTTGAATGAACTTCTGAAACTTGGAGCTAGCTGGTTGGCTGATCATGAATGGTTTTTGGCTTAAGGTTAGAGCCTTCAATCACTGAAAACGGACCTCGGATGGCTGACTTATTACAAATTGAATTTTTCCATTTAATTTATGGAAAAATTTAATTAAAAACTTAGGAAAAAATAAAAAATAAAAAATTTGACGTGTCCGGTAAAAATTTTTCGGAATTTTTTTTCTGAGGGTCCTAGTGACTTAGGACATGGCCATAGTCTATTCTAATAATGTCTAGTAGGTTTATACATACAAAGTTGGGCTCTAATAACCCCCCAAGGCCCAGAATTCAAAATCGGGCATTCCAGCTTTGGAGGAAGCGGGAGAAAACCTCGTCAATTATACTCGGCTATAGGCAAAGCATAATTGTCAAGGGAAAAAAACTCCCTGGAATACCTTAGTTGAAATTCTACATTTTAAGAGACCAAACCACTCAAAAACACCCTACTAGCACATTTTATTACAAACCTCGCGAGGCCATGGTCATAATTATTCAAAACAAAAACCGACTAGCCAAAACTGGCTAGGCACAAAGGCGGTTCATCTGATACACTGGAAACAAACATTTATCATGTTTGTAAAATGGCGGCTCCTTAGCTAACCCAACTATGGTACTAATAAGTTGGCAATAGGTGTTATTATTACATTGCATCATGGATCAGGATCAAGTCACATTTTCAAGGTTTGGAAATTTGTCTATGCTTGTTCAAACGAGAACAAAAAATCTATATTATACTTAAGGCTGCTCTCATCTTCAATCATCCAGGTACAACACCCACAAAATTTATTTCCATGTGATTTCCTTGCATGTAAACCTCTCGTAATCTACGAAGTTTAGGTTAATTTATAAACATAATAGGACTCTATAACTTAAGAGTTGTAAGCTTTCCTTTCTCTTCTCAATTCCTGTCTAACTCTGCTTACAACTACGTGTTAATTGACTTACCATAATAAATCTAGATCCATAGGTCAGTTAATCCACTGAAAACCAATCTAACCTACAAAATTCCATTCCATTTGTTTTTATTCCTCTCTTACTCTCTCATACGTATTCTTGGTAGTATAAAAAAACCGATTTCTAATCAACGAACCCATTCTCTTTACTCTTATAGGTCAACTCCACATTTGATCTCATCGCCGTTGACTGCTTCGGTCTAGGTCATTTTATTGGGTAGGTCCTGTTGAATTATTGTAACTTCGAAGTGTATTCACTTACTATACCCTGATGTTCCTATCGGGAGAATCATTTGTATTTCATTGTACGTCGATGTTCCTATCGGAAGAATCATTAATATTGTACTAGGTCAGTAAAGAGTCATGAGGAAAACCCCTCCGTTGTAAGTCGGGTCATTAGCACCCTCATTGATATAATATTAAGTTGTTTGAGTCCTCCTAGAGAAGTCGGCCCAGTCAATTTTAGTGGGTTGACTTGGTTGAGGAAAATGTCAAGTGAACGAAAGAATATAAATAGGAGAGAGGTGCTCATTTAAACACAGTCACAAACTTGTGTAGCGCATGAGAGAGAGAGAGAGAGTCTTGTTTGCAAGGAGGAGAAGGACAAGTCTGAAGTCTTATGTTTTATCTTTTGATTATCTATATTTAGGAAGCTTTTCTTGTTGGTTTTTTCTCTTTAGGGTTTTCCTAGGGTAAATCTGTGTTGATCTTGGGACACTGTTTCTTTTAGTGATCCTGTTTATATGCTTTTGTTGTGAAATTGAATTGAATGCTGATAATCTAGCTAAGCATATGGAATCTTAACATGGTATCAGAGCTAACCTGAACAGGATTGCTTTCACGAGGTGAAAAAGCCCTCTCTCTCTCTCCGACAAGAAATAAGGGTTTCGGGAAAATTCATATTTTTGAAGATTTGATTGCATGGAAAGTTGCGCCCTCCTAGAGCGCATCTACTTAGCCTGAGATCGATATTTTTGAGTGGGTAGATCTCCGGGAAAGTCAAACCCTAGTTTGACACTGGACCGGAAAACTGCAGAAATCCAGAGTACTAGAAAACTGCACTGCAGAATCTCGCAAGTCAGATTTGAAAGGTGAAGACTTGAGATCTCTAGAAACCAAGCACACCAGTCAACTCGCCTCAGTCAAGCGCATCTCCTAGTAAGATCGGTTTCTCATTTTCCAGAATTTCAATTTTTTGTAATCTCTTGACAAGATGGCCCCAAGCACCAAGCTTGAGGACAAACTAGAAGGCATAGAGAATTACAGAGCATGGAAATACATAATGGGCCTCATTCTCAAGGGGAATGATGTTGAAAAATATATCAAGGATGAAGTTGCATAACCTGAAGAGGCTGAAGCTAAGGAGAAGCACAAGAAGGATCTGATTAGGGCACAAAGGATTATTGCTGACTCTATCAAGGATCACTTGATCCCTCAAGTGTCATCCAAGAAGACTCCGAAAGAAATGTATAATGCCCTAGCAAGGATGTATGAAGGAAGAAACATCAACAGAAAGATGAATCTAAGAGCTGAATTGAAGAGCACCAAGATGAGTCATGGAGAATCCATCCAGGACTATTTCACAAGGGTCTCCCAGTTCAAGGAACAACTAGAAGCCGTTGGAGACAACCTTGATGAAGATGAGTTGGTTATGATTGCTCTCAATGGTCTCACTTGACCCTAGGAGTCATTCATCCAAATGATGTGTGCCAGAAAGGAAAGCATGAAGTTTGATATTGTATGGGAAGATTGTATTCAAGAGGAGGCTAGAGTGACCAATAGAGAAGCTCTACTGAAGGAAGATGATCAAGCCCTAGCCACCCATACCAAGAGAAGAAGAAGTCGACCCAACTTCAAGAAGGGAAACCACAAGGAGTCTCAACCTCCTAGAAGGTTCCAAAGAACAAGAGAAAGTCTCCCAAAGAGGGACTACTCCAGCGTTCAATGTTTTCATTGTGATAAGGTAGGACACGTTGCCAGAAATTGTCCTTTGAAGAGAGAATAATACAAGAAGAGGAACAACAACAAAAGACATCATGCACATCTAGATGAAGATGAGGATGAAGAAGAAGAAGAAGAAGGGCCTCAGAGAAAGCAAGCAAGAGAAGATGTAGAAGAGTATGTACTATTCTCCGCACTCTCTGGGTCTGTAACACCTGGAAAAGACACTTGTCTTATTGATAGTGTTGCTTCAAAGCATACGACGGGACAAAAGAAAATTCTGTCAAAACTTGAAGAAAGGAACTCTCCTCAGATAGTATCTCTAGGAGATGACTATTAATATCCAATCAAAGGAATTGGTGAAGCAAGCTACAAGCTTGATTCAGGAAACCCCCTGAAGATGAAGGAAGTTTTATTTGTTCCAGGTCTAAAGAAGAACTTACTTTCTATCTCAGCATTAGATAAGAAAGGATATAGAGTTGCATTCATAGATGGCCAAGTACTCATGTGGCCCAAAGGAAAGTCAAGTGAAGATGCAGTTGTCATTGGTGAAGGAGAAGGAAGCCTGTATAAAATCAAGGGACATTTAGAAACAACCCTTGTTCATGAGACCACTAATCCTAGTGAACTGTGGCATCGAAGGGTTGCCCACATAATTTACAAAGCACTACCTCATGTGAACAAAGTAGTGATGGGATTACCAGATTTAAAGATCAACCATGAAGGCATTTGCAAAGGATGTGCAAAAGGAAAGAATATCAAGAATCCATTTCCGAAGAGTGAAACAAAAACTAAAGGTACGTTGGAATCAATTCATTCAGATATATGTGGTCTAATGTCCTCCACATCCTTGAGTGTTTTTGAATGCTATATTACATTTATTGATAACTATTCAAGAAAGACATAGATATACTTCTTGAAAGCAAAGAAGGAAGTGTTTGAAAAATTCAAGGAATTCAAAGCCTTGATTGAAAACCTTTCAGACAAAAGAATCAAGACACTCCGATTAGACAATGGCGAAGAATATACTTCAAAATAATTTGAAGCCTTTTATAAAGATGTTGGAATCAAGAGGGAACTAACTAGTCCCTACAATCCTCAACAAAATGGTGTTGCAGAAAGAAAGAATAGAACCATCATGGAGGCAGTGAAGACAGTGATATATGATCAAGATCTTCCAATGCATCTATGGGCAGAAGCAGCAAGAACTGTTGTTTATGTACATAATAGAATATCTCACAGTGCTCTTGGATTCAAGACTCCAGAAGAGATGTTCACAGGAAAGAAGCCTGAGGTAAGTCACCTCAAGATATTCAGTTGTCAAGTATATGTTCACATACCGAAAGAGAAAAGAACCAAGTTGGACCCTTCCAGAAAGAAGGGAATATTTGTTGGATACTGTGATGTATCCAAGGCATTCAGAATTTACATTCCTGGATTCCATCACATGGAAATCAATAGAAATGTAACATTCGATGAAGAAGCAACTCTTAAGAGATCCAGAAAATGTCAACATGAAGAAGTATATGAGGAAGATGCACCTCCTAGAAATACAGAGGCTACATTCCTCCCTGAAGATGAAGCACCTAAAGATCATGATATGACAAAACCACAAGAACCTCCCACAATGGAGATATCACGGAAGAGGAAGCCTGCTTGCGCAAGAGAAATTATACAAGAAGCAGAAAGATATGGAGCTCCAGAAGGATCCATAAGGATAAGCAAGAAGCCCAAGCCATTTTCCAACTATGTTGCTTTAATGTGTGATCTTGTAGATCAAGAAACTACAAACTATGAAGAAGCTGTACAAAAGAAAGAATGGGTAGAAGCAATGACGGAAGATACCAGTCAATAATGAAGAATGATGTGTCTGATATAGTTCCCAAACCAGAAGGAAAGAGTGTGGTATCGTCCAAGTGGATTTACATGATAAAACATGTAGCTGATGGAAGTATAGAGAAATACAAGGCAAGATTTGTGGCTAGAGGTTTCTCTCAGAAAGAGGGAATTGATTATGAAGAAACATTTGCACCAGTAGCAAGGTATACTTCGGTTTGAGCCATCATGGCACTTGCATCCATGATGAAGTGGAACTTACACCATATGAATGTGAAGACAGCCTTCCTGAATGGTGTGATTGAGGAAGAAGTATACATAGAACAACCGCAAGGATTCAAAGTTGAAGGCAGACGAACTCACGTATGCAAGTTGAAGAAAGCCTTCTACGGCCTGAAGCAAGCTCTTAGAGCTTGGTATGGAAGAATAGATAGTTTCCTGACGAGCTTGGACTTTACCAAGAGTAAAGCCGATCCTAACCTTTCCTTCAAGGTTATAGAAGATGAACCTGTCATACTGTTACTGTATGTGGATGACTTATTTTTGACAGAGAATGAGAAACAGATTGTAGAATGCAAGAAGAAGCTTGCTGAAGAATTTGAGATGAAAGACCTTGGGTTAATGCATTATTTCCTAGGTCTAGAGGTATGGCAAAGTTCAGAAGGAATCTTTCTCAATCAGGGAAAGTATGCAGTAGAAATCTTGAAAAGATTTGATATGTTGGAATGTAAAGCCATGGCCACACCCATGGATACCAACCTGAAGTTGCTAGCTGATGAATCATCAGAGTTAGTGGATGTGACTCAATACAGACAGATTATTGGGTCGTTGATGTATCTAACAAATACCAGACCGGACATTTGTTTTGTTGTGAACACCTTGAGTTAGTATCTAGTTCAACCTAGACGTGTTCACCTGGTAGCTGCAAAACATGTGATGAGATATCTGAAAGGAACTATAGACTTTGGTCTATACTATGATGGAAACCATGACTATAGATTGTATGGCTTTACGGATGCAAGTTGGGCTGGAAGTGTCTCAGACAGAAGAAGCACATCAGGTGGATGTTATTGTCTGGGGTCTGCTATGATTTCATGGTTTAGCAGGAAACAATCCAGTGTTGCTCTTAGCACGGTTGAATCAGAATATATAGCAGCTTGCTCTGCTAGTTGTGAAGCCATATGGCTTCGGAAGCTGATGTCAGGTCTATTTAACCTAGATTTGGATACCACAGTGATTCTATGTGATAACCAGAGTTGTATAAAGATGACAGAGAACCTAGTGTTCCATGATAAATCGAAGCACATAGAAATCCAGTATTTCTACATTCGAGATATGATACAGAAGGGAGCCATAAAGCTCCAGTAAGTGAGTACCGATGAACAAGTTGCTGATGTGTTGACGAAGCCTCTGTCTCGATTAAAGTTCGAATACTTTCGAGACAAGCTTGGCGTTGTTCGAAAAGACCTTCCCCGAAAGGGGGAGCAGTGATGT
>Ga0233351_1000073_pt1 | contig 6993 bp, 3 predicted proteins | sample GEONDECOMP309_FD_181716 | JGI IMG/M metagenome (GOLD analysis project Ga0233351, IMG submission 181716) | Leaf litter microbial communities from Shasta-Trinity National Forest, California, United States - GEON-DECOMP-309 | ecosystem: Environmental > Terrestrial > Plant litter > Unclassified...
ACTCAAAGAGAAGAATACGAACGCTCCAGGCCCAGCATCCTTTCCCATTCCCACCGGACACCCCAAACCATTCACCAAGTCCCCACAGCATGCCAAATGGCCTGCGCTATTCAAGAAGAGTTTAGGTGTTACGGAGGCGCATATCAGGAAGTTGGATCGGGTTATGCAGAGTATGAAGTCCGAGATGGTGGAGATGGGGGAGCAGGAGAGGTTAGAGTGGGAGTTAGGGGCGAGGGGCAATTGGAGGCGGATTTGTGGAATGATGGATCGCGCGAGAGAGATTCTGGCGCAGGAGAGGGAGGCGGCGAAGGGGATTCTGCCTGCGAAATACCTACGTGACAAGAAGGGCTTGGGTGTTGCAGGCACGAATTTCGAGCCATTGGGTCCCAAGCTTGCGGAGAGGGCGGAGGCGTTGGGATTCAATAACCAGGAGCCTGAACAAAATGGCGCGAAGATCGATAGTGAGGGAGATAGTGAGATGGAGGATGTCTCGAGCTCAAGCAGCGACAGCGACAGCGATAGCGATAGCGATAGCGATAGCGAAGACTCGGATCTGTCTGTGGATAGCAGCGACTTGGACTCAAGTTCAGACAGCGAGGTGGAAAACGAGAATCAGGAGCCTGTGAATAACGGCAGGAAAACTTCCATTTCGGACAAGGAAGAAGAGACCACGACCGAGAAAAAGGCTGTTCCTGTTGTGGAACCGAACCCATACTTCGTTGTTGACACGGAACCTATGCCTTTGAAAGGCCTGGAGAAGCCCTCACTATCAACCTTGAAGAAAAGCAAGAAGCGATCGGAGGAGGGTGGGGTTGGCGAGACCAAAAAGAGCAAGAAGGCCAAAAAGGAGAAAGTTGTAGAAGAAACTGTTCGGTCGGAGCCAGAACTTAAAGCCGAAGAGCCAGCAGCCCAGAATGGCGAGAAGCGCAAGAAGCGAAGTAGAGATGAGGACGCCGAAGCCAAGAAGAGCAAGAAGTCTAAGAATGAAGCGGTCGTCGCATCTGAGTCGGAACCAGCTACAGAGCCACCGAAGAAGTCCAAAAAACGCTCACACTCAGACGCCGATACCGAGTCCAAGAAATCCAAGAAACACAAACCCACCACCGTCGTAGAAGTCACCGAGCAGGAAGCACCGGCCTCCAATGTTGATTTCGCTGAAGTCCAAAGGAAGCTTCAAGCAGAAGTCGACGCAGGAATTGCAGCCAAAGAAGCTGAAAAGGCAGCTGAGAAGGCGAAGAAGAAGCGGAGACGGAGTAGTGGAGAGGGTGGTGATGAGAGTGTGAAGAAGGTTCGGAAGGGAAAGAGTACATAATACCATGAGCTTTATAAGGGCGGAGTACGTACGATATTGCATTGCTGGTGTCTAAAATAAATACAAATAGTCTATATGATTCCTTGTCTACCAGTTTTCAATTGTGATATTAAGTCCCAGGGAGCTTTTAGAAAACATGCGCTAAATCTCCGGAACATTTAAAAGGGGCTCGCTTAAAACTCCCAGGAAGATTAGAACGATTCAAGGAAATGATGAACCGTCTATCTTCTTTCATATTTCGAGAGCGTACGTGCGTATGATGTTGTGTGAGAACACTTGTAGATCGTTGAAAATCCAAGCATAGCTCTACCTCTTACGGCGCTGTCCCGCGATTCAGCTCAAAGCATTGAAGAAAGAGCGAGGGGCTAACATTTAGGCAAACAATCAAAAGACGCTTCAACGGGAGGGCCATCAAAGGTAGTATCAATGCTAGGCTTGTAATAGCTATTATTTGCAGTCCATGAGATATGACCAATCTTTACAACATAATAAATACAAGGGCGGACAAAACTAGTGTCTATCTATAACTCCTTGCCTAAGTCAAGCATAGCTTGATGATTTGCAGACTAAAGTCTCCTTAGTATGCCAATATATACAATACTTCGAACAATACTTCTTCCCCCCTCCCAACCTAACAACTGTCTATGCCACTCCGAATGAGTGGAGTTTAGTGAGTCGCTGATCCAGCATTGCTAAAAGCCGCCGCTCGTGGTTGTCTTCGTGGGTCTTTAGCCGTCCGTCCCATTGTTTTTCTTACAAGTTCCGTTCTACAAAGTCGTAGAATGTCCCATATACTCATGTCATCGTTTCCCATCTTTCTTCCCTTCGTCGATATTCTCATCCTCATCAGCATCCGATGTCTTCTTCCTCCAATTCCACACCTCCCAAACCTGATCCATAATCAGATCCCCATAGCCTCGCCCCTCCTCAGCCGCTTCTTTCTCTCTCTTATCCCGCTCCACCTTCCACTGCCCCCTTCCAGCCTCGTCTTGTGTCCTCCTTAATTCCTCCAACACACCACTTTTACCTCCTTCAATATTCATATTTATCTTTCCCACTAATGCCTCTCTATCCTGATCCATCTGCTTCTGTTGGAACTTCTGCCTCTCCTCCTTCTTCCTTAACGAGTTCTCCTTCAGCTGCTCAGTGGCTTCATGTACTCGTACGACAAGACTGCGCCCCGTGTAATCTTGTGCCAGCTGGTTGCCGCCGAGGAGAGTGGTGGAAAGGAGGGTAAATGTGTAGAAGTCTAGTTTTCGTGGTGGGAGGAGGATGAGCGCGGGGCAGATGATAACAGTTGCTATGGCGAGGTTATGGTTGAGCTTTGCGTAGTCGATAGACGACGGAGGCTGTGGTGTTGTAGTTGACATTTTGCTGTTTTATAGGGGATGTGGTGGCTCCAAGAAGAAGCTTGAGATTTGTTATTATCGGACCATCTTATTGAAATTCGAATTCGTCAGTCATTGCAACGGGAGATCTTGGAGTTTGACTTTTGAAATTATTTTGAGGCCAATGTTAATCAAAGACAGATTGATGGAACAATGATGATCCGGTCCGGCTGGTTTGCATCAAGCACGAGCAAGCCTCGCCCCGCTATATAAGCTAGCTACGTGCACCTCCTGTGCATATATAGAAACTATCTCATATAAGTATAGATAGATCTTTATTCGGTAAATATCTATTAGAAGAAGGTTTTTTTCTTCTTCTTAAATTGTTAAAGTTTAATACATTTCTAAAAAGAAAATGTGATTAGTAGGATCGTAGCGACGTATAGTTTTTTAATTATCGAATAGTATTAAATAACGACATTTAACAACAAAATCTCTAAAATTTGTCAGCGTGCCAGAGTGGTTAATGGGTATGACTCGAATATTCTCTTATCCAGAAGATAGATATCATATGACTTCGGTCGCGTAGGTTCAAATCCTGCCGCTGACGGAAAAACGCCAATTTTGCATTTTGCATTTTTTACCCTTTTTTTTATTTTTTTTTAATTAGGCTAACAATTATTAGGGCGTTTGATTTCGTTTTGGAACTTCTAATAAATGTAATTCTATTTCTTTTTATACATACAGTAAGGAGCGATTGCGGCTTCGTCTTTTTTTATTAATTGATTATACTAGAACAATTCCGGCTAGAGCTCTTTGTCACATTACTGTCTTTGTGCAGTCAGCGGACGCCGCTTTGAGGAAACATCGCCAGCGTTGTTGACCTTGATTCATTTTACGATTCCGACAAAAAAAAGAACATCTAAAATAACATGGAAGTAACGAGAGGTTAGACTGAAGCTGGGAGATCCTAGTTTTTTTGAGGTTCTTCGGAGATTCAATAGAGCAAATCGATCATAGATAAGTTCAATATGCAACAAATGATAGAGATATCGCGGTCACATACAATAGAGTTCGAAATCGGCTTCAGTTTGGAACACTGAAAGATTTTTATTCTGGACCCACATTTTGTGCACATTAGCCTTGTATGTCTAGTGCTATCGAGCATACCTGCCTTCGTTCATCTCTCAAATGCACGTGGTTCAACCCAGAATTGTTTCGGAGATTGCTGGTCATTGGCGTTATTCCTGCTGCATCACGTAAGAGTGATGATGTTGTGCCTGAGTATTGATTTAGACCCGGCTGGAGGGACTACAAGAACATTCCTTTTATTCTCAGTTCAAGTCCTGGCAATGTACTATTTCATAGACACAAGAATTACTTCATGCCTTCACTGAACGCAACCAAAGGAAATCTAGCAAGTCTTCATCAAACAAAAAAGGCCATCCCAAACATCACTAGTCAAGAAATAAAGGAAATTAAAGGAAAATGAAAATTGGGGACAGTAGAATAACTCGATCAGGGCTCCAACCTCCCATGTACTACCCTCAAATGCCTTTTCAAATTATCTTTCCTCCCAAAACCCTCACTTGAATACTTACACCTGTGTCTCGGACAGAAGTATCGTTCTATAGGAAGAACTCCAGGGTGGTGTGCCAGAACGTGGCGTTGCATGTCTCTGTTTTCTGCGAAGTGTTCCTTGCATACAGAGGACAGACATGCAATGCTTTTATTATGGATTTTCTGATGGCGTCTGGGAAATCTTTAGTGTCTTTCAAAGTAGTATACGATGTAGACTTACTTGAGTCCTTGGGGGTTGGAAAATAATCGATGAGGTTGGCAGATGGTGCAGATATGAGTCTTTGGCGGAGGTAAGGAGGTAAATGAAGATAATGGTTGAATATCTGGGGTTTGGAGTTGAACGAACGGTGACTGGCAGTTCGATGTAGATGAGGCAGGGGCAAGTGATGAACCGGGCGAGAGTGAATCGGAAAGTAATGGAAAGATCTGTGAGGGAGACAAACTCATTGGTGGTATATCAGTCTGCTGTGTGTTTTCTGGCAGGAAGCTGTCCTTCAAGTTAATATTCAGGTTGGTCGAGATCTGATTTGGCCAGAATTCCCTGCTCGTCGTTGATATATCTCCTTGATGAAAGTCACCGAGTAGCTGTTGTTCCATCAAGTCGAATCCAATATCTCCTTGATGAAAGTCACCGAGTAGCTGTTGTTCCATCAATTCGAATCCAATATCTCCTTGATGAAAGTCACCGAGTAGTTGTTGTTCCGTCAAGTCGAATCCAATATCATCACTGTCTACAAAGCCAAGATCACTCCAGTCAATGTGACTTGTGTCCCAATATCTAGAATAATTCGTGTAAGATTGGGCGGACTCTTCGTCGAGTTCAAATCCAAGGTCGGCAAAAAACAGGTTGTTTTGAATATTGAACATGGCTTCTGCCATGATGAATGGGAGGTTTCTTTGGTTATATTTTTGGTTGTCTTCGGCAATGGCAAATTTTGGGGGCGAGATGCGTGGAGAAGCTTGGTAGATGTTTGCGCGTAAGAGTTTTGATGGAATCTCCAAGCTCAGTAAGTTTAACGACGATTACTGAGGTCAGGGTCACAGCCGTGCTGCATTAAGGTCCGTAGTCTGCGTCCCTTGGTTTCGGGTGGGGAGGCGGCCATGCTTTCTTCCCATAACCAGTGTCGCTGGTGCCAGTTCCAGAAGGAGGCAGCTCCAAAAAGGACTGGGTGATGATAGGGGAGTCCATTATGGTCTACAGACTACGCCAGGTTGAGATTAAAATTCGGAATGATGTGAGAATAATGGAAGCCCTGGGGTAGCCAACCATTAAGTACAGCATTCACAACGAGGCTCGGGAGGCCCCCGAAAATGCCTTCGCATAGCAGGTGATTCAAACCCAATCGCTTGTCTAAATTTAGCGAGAGGCCCCTCAAACTATCACTCGACAGGGCTGCACCTGGTGCACCTTTCTTGAAGTGGGGGGGGCCTCTCAATTTTGGGGTAACACAAGTTTGTCAGCCCATCCTCGCACTTTGGTTATGTTGGGCTGAGCCCAGAACTGGATTTATATTCGAATATCAGTTCGATGGGAATATATATAATTAAACCTAAAATCATCTAAATCCAATTATAATTATATTGTGATTATCCGTTGGGACATATATCACGTGTGCCACGTGACCATTAGTCTGATGACTAGGCAGCGACGATACTTTTCACTTTGTTGCTGCAACCTTAGCTAGAACCTCTTCTACACCTAGAAATGCAACCATGTAACCACTAATAAAGTCGATCGAGAAGTATGTAAACCTAGGCCGACCTAGTGCACTATGTGTATACCAACATTATCAATTGTTTTTATTTCTTTTTTCTAAATAAGTGATTATATATAAATCTAAGACCTTTATATAAAACTATTATTGGTTTTGTCTCAAGATCTTAATCACAATTCTCCTATCATACGAAATAATATCCTGATCCCAAACGAGTGAATAGTATTATGGAGGGAATAAGTAGAGGCGAGTTCCCTATAGCACTGTAAACTCGTGTCACCCGACAAAGAAAGAAAGAAAGAAAGAAAGAAGAAAGCAACACCATATTAAAATATCTATTATCATTGTAAATTGCCGGGAGGACCACACTTGTATCGTAAATGTATATGAAGGTGATGAGGAGTCTCAACCCCAACTATCTAGTATAAATAATTACCTCTAGTCGGAAAAGGGTTTCTCCGAGGTGCAAAATAATCTTGCCATAGTATGGGATGTGCCAGCATCCCAACATAAGAATACTGTTATTTCTGAGTGCTACAAATCAGGTTTTCCCAACAAGCGTTCACAGAGGGCATTTAGTATCAATAGTCTTTGTGGGTATCATTTGGTAAGGGGCTAGTCGGCTTTTGATAAGCGAAATCTATGTTCTTTTTACAACGTACGTCGCATCGTCTTTGTTCTAGGCGTAATAAAGCCGACGTGAAGGGGGTGATTCTTCTAGTTATACCTAGGTACCTATAGGTATGTACTTATTAGGAGGCTTTGAGGGAGTCGTATATCTTTCTGATAAATAATTCTCCTCCACCCCATTTTCATTTCTATTCAAATATACTCTTTACGTCCTATGTTAAAAGACATTTGTATATATCAGTCAATTTTCATGCATTACATTAGCTACATCTCGTTCCTACCGTATTATATGCTGAGTATCTAGTAGTGATTAGATTCCAAATGTAGCATAAGATGGCTCACGCCTAATTCTTGTTCTAATAGTTTATTAGTATAATCTATTATTTTTCAAACATATAACAACCCCGCGAATATATAGAGTTTTTTA
>Ga0233351_1000074_pt1 | contig 6849 bp, 6 predicted proteins | sample GEONDECOMP309_FD_181716 | JGI IMG/M metagenome (GOLD analysis project Ga0233351, IMG submission 181716) | Leaf litter microbial communities from Shasta-Trinity National Forest, California, United States - GEON-DECOMP-309 | ecosystem: Environmental > Terrestrial > Plant litter > Unclassified...
CGGGCAGCAAATGGCTGCTTTGGAGGTTGTGCAGAGCAATTTGATCCAGCAGGCTAAGGCGCCGTTGACGAATTCCACAGGCGGTACCAGTCAAGGCGATCCGAACGCTGGGATGGGCAGCTCGTCAACACAACAGCCGGGGGCGACGAAACCGGCTACGAGGGGTGACAGGGTGGGTGCGGGGGTCTTGACGGCATTGGTGCTTTGCGTGTTGGTTGGTACGTTGACTTGGATGAATATGCCTGAGCCGATGGGGAAAGGAGCTGGTCCAGGACCAAGAAAAGAAAAAGGAAAAGGAAAGGAGTATCGATCAGTACGGGGCGCTGAGCGTTCCGACTATGCCTAGATACTGGTTGCAACAACAGCTCGGACAACAGAACCATTACTCTATCACTCGGAGCTAGTAATCCTGACGGATTTCAGGAAACTATTCTGAAGAGGATCTAACTGCTGAGCTGGGGCAAGAGCAAACTCTTTAGAAAGTCTACTTCCATAACACATTAGATCTAGACAAGCTGAAAGCTACTACTGCCCGTGTATAGAACGCCTCTTCAACAGACCACTTCCCAACGTGGATTCTTTCAAGCTGCGCGGCAGCTTCTTGAGCTGCAGTGAGCTTGATTTCGGGAGCAGATGGTAGAATCGGATCGACTGGGAGAGCGTTGGAAGCAATTATAGATATATTCTATGCGTTATTCCCGGTGTATTCTGGCATCAAGTTGCATTCCAGCATCATGTATATCCAAGATCTTGTCGGCGAGTTTTTTTTCTCATAGATACTCTCTATTATGCTCGGTGTAAAGAAGGTGAAGTGTGTCTAAACTAGAAAGAAGAGCAACAGCTCCCAACTGTTGCTTCCTAGTGCCCGCTGACTAAGCTAAAAGACTAAAGGAGCCATCCACCTCAATTCTCTTCACCCCCACCGTACCTTGAAAGCACAATGCCGTCAACGAAGCGATTTAAAGCCGGATACTCTCGACTAAAGACTGTTTCGGGCTGCTTGACTTGTAAGTGGCAACTTATTATTAGGTGAGTATTTATACTAACACCAGTATCTGTAGGTCGCCGACGTCGGAAGAAATGCGATGAGTCAAAGCCAAGTTGCATCGCATGTACTAGGAATGATTTGCTATGCAGCTGGGCTTCTAAGAAGTCAAATAGAGATAGTCCAGCACTCGTCCTATCCATATTGCATCATCCCCCACCATCAATCAAGATGCAGTTGCCATGTGCCAAAAGCGCACTAACACCATTGCTCGAGCCTGAATTGCAGACCTATATTGTCACATATACCATGGACGGTTATCTCCCAATCCAAGTGCACAAATATCCAGGTGTCGACCGGATAGACCAATCGCATATTGTTTCGATGAGCTTCTATTGCCCGGCTCTCATGGACATTCTCCTTGCTAATGCTGCGCGAACTCTGGACTCCCACGCCGCGTACTGGCGATCGTTTGAGATTGCAAGTTATATACGCGCTGTGCGTGGCGTCCGAGAGGTTCTGGGAAAAGGGGACCTGGAACATGGAGATGACAGCTTGCTGGCAACTTTAATGTGGCTCTGCATCTTTGAAGTAAGCAAAATCCCTGTTCGTGATTATAAGATTACGTTTCACTAACCTGCTAAGAATTCTAGGCTTGACAGTCCATGCTCACAGAGCGGAACGCACTTGGCTGCCTTCTCAATGCTGCTCAAACTCCGAGTTCCAGTTGATCGCATACAGTCTTCTCATGCCACTCGGTCCTTCGAGCGGATTTGCGTCGAGTATTTTATTTATCACAGTACCATCATTACGCTGTTTGATCCAGATATGAGTCCAGCTACTAGTGTACAGCACTTGCAAGAAAAGTTTCAGCGATGCTTAAGTAGTTCCAAAAGCCCCCAGCCAGTTGTCGTTCAGTCCCCTGTGCTGGGGTCAATACCCGAATTGTTTACCACAATCATACAACTCACTGAAAAGGCTGGACGACCAAGGTCATCTGTACCCGATTTATCTTCCTCCGTACACTCGCAGTACGCGGACATGGTGAAATGGCAGCGCCGGCTCGACGAAGATGCTGGTGGGAAGGCAGTGATGCGGGGAGGCAAGTTATACGAGATAGCCACCCGCCTTCTATTTCTTTTTGCGCATATTCCCGCCGATGGACCCCAACAGAATGAGTATGCATCTGAAGTCACAGACGCTGTTTCAGAAGGCTTGCAGCAACTCTTAGTCCAGCCACTCGGCCGCGTTTTCGGGAAATACTGGCTGTGGCCCTTAGCCATCCTTGGTTCGGTAACTACCCGTACAAGAGATATCAATTTGATCAGAGATAAGATGGATGCGATAGCTCAGAGAAGCAATTGCAATGGAATCAAGATTGTCAGGTATATATTGGAAAGTAATTGGGCTAATAATTCGAATTCTGGGGTTATGCCTTATTCTTTGGCTGGCTTGGCAACACTCCTAGACGGCGACACTATGAAAAGTACTTCATCACTTTTGCTATCGTATAGGGATCATATGAGGTGAAAATGATGAACTAGAAGTTCATATCTCAGGCAGCCTTTCGATCTTAACCTCGACTAAGCCTTCGAAATCTCTGGACTCTGGACTCCTAGCGTACTCGACAGTCAATACCACCATTATTCCTTGACGGCGTTCAAAGCGATGTCCCTGTTTCGAATATTCTCCTTCTCAACATACTCCTTCAAATAAGCAGGCACCTTCGCTACAGCATTATCAGGCGACGGGATCGGATCCCCCATGACCTGCCACGTCGGCACCACACCAGCCCAAACCTTTCCCACCACACTCTCATCCTTCAGATCAAAACGGTCATCATGCGGGAGTCCACTCCTCAACTTCGCACTCCCAGCATGGATCTTCACCCTCAATATCGTCGTGGATTTCATCTCGGCCTTCGTCGGCGGCGTCCTCGCGTTCTGCCAGCGCTGCGGCACCACAGAATTAGTAACCAGTTCCATAGCCCACACCTTCTCCTCGTCGCTGTCGACGGGCTGCGCGTAGCCGTGCAGGATCGTAGACCGGTAGTTGTAGCTGTGGTGGAAGGGGGCGAGCGCAAGCACGTAGCCGTCTACGTGGGTAGCTGTGACGCATACGGGCAGGCCGTCTTCGCCCCGCGCTACAGCCTCCTGCGAGAGCCGCATGATGCGCGAGCTGACGTAGCCGTGGAGGTAGCAGTCTAGGGGCGAGTCCAGACCAGCGGAGGTGTCTTCGAATGAACCCATTTGCCCGATCATGGGGAGGATGGTGGGGAAGGGCTCGGATGCATCAGTCGCGAAAGAGACGTGGACTACGGGAGCTTGGTTGACGAGTCCGTGGATGGTTTCAAAGTCGTATTTGCCTGAAGATGGAGTTAGTGTTGTGTTCTATACTGTCCCATCCCTGCTATAGAAGTTAAGAGTACAAGTACATACCTCGCTTTCTCAACCGATTCACGGAATTCAATTTTGACTGGGAATACTCTGTCATATTGGCTGTATATCAAAAATCCCCTGTCCCGTAAAACACCTTCTGACCAGATTCAAAACCCTCCAAATCATCAAGGACAGCGCTCTTTATAGGTGTGCGTCTGGCTGAATTAGTCACTCGCGAGAGTCATTCCTTACGAATAGCTCGTACATGATTCATTCGTTGTGTACAGGCTAGAACTTCCCTTCCCGGCTAGTCAGGAACTCGGGGTCAGAAATGCGATATCCATCCCACTGTAGATTCGCTCCATGTGGCATATTGAGAATATTTCTATGCCACGCAGTCATTAATGTGGAGGGGATTGACCAATCATGTCCGGGAGCGCGCTGTGGGTCTTTCCATACAGCCGCTGGCGGCGAGCTAGTGAGGTAGTACGACCCCACTTATGGAGCGGAGGAGCGCGAGCGCGCTCGAAATGCAAAACCTGTTACTGTTATTGAAATGATATTTTGGTAGGCAGATACGGGTTTCTAATTAGAAGAGTCGGAAGAAATCGAGTCTCCATTTGATTGATCCAAGGTCGTGCGTGTTAGCTTGAAATGCCAAGTCCTAGGATGGAAGTCGGAGACCGGTTCTAAGATTCGGGTTCCTGGTTGTGGGTTTGTGCTTGTGGCAATAGAATCCTTCTTGATAAGGCGAAGAGGATAAATCTGTTTGTGCGGAGTAGTATGGCATTCTTGGGAAAGAAAAAGTATATGCATATAGATAGATATAGATATATAGATATAGATATAGATATAGATATAGATATAGATATAGATATAGATATGCGCACGTGGGCGAATTAGAAGCAGAGCTGCGGGGCTCAATGCAATACCCTGTATCTAATAACTTTATAAATGAATATAAAATACTAGCTATATTGCAGAAGAATCGATGTCTGACTCTAAGCTTATGCATAGGGCGGCACTAAAGTAGGGCGTATGGCGCATACCCTCCGGGAAGTACCTATGTATCTATCCTCTCGTAGGGCTCCCGGCATACAATTGCTTTCAGTGGATGAAAAAAGCCTCTCATTCGATCCTTCTGGGTAAACGTTAACTATCTAGAGAATCGAACCTAGTTGAACAGCTCACCATCCTAGTGCTGTACAGAGGATTCTCAGGGCTCAACTCCTAGAGGTAGCCGGGCCGTAGTGAGCTGTTGGTGAGTGCAGGTGAGCGTGAGGTAGAGTAAAGCGAGGGAGAGAAAAGCGGCGAGGGATCACATATATCTTAGCTTGGCACATACACAAAGGCAGGTGAGGATTGACGTGGTATAACACAAATCCAAACATTTGCTGTTATTAAAACTCTCACAATTCGTCACATAGATTTGGAAAACTCATATAGACTCAATTGCCATGATGCATCAAAGAATACAAACCGTAATAATATCCTATATAACACATCCCATCCCATCTCATCTTATCTCATTGCATCCTCCTCAGCAAGCTCTCCGAACAAGTCTTCCCACCTCACAACCAAAACCATAATCTAAAATCCACCGTCTTCTAACAAGACGCAAAGAATGTCTGAGCTTAGCAGTGAAGCAAAAGCGCAGGCGCTGCTTGCAAAAGCACAAGATAATCGCGTGAAGATGCAAAATGCTATTCTGGAAGCACAAGAGGCGCATGCAAAAAAAGCACAGCAAGTACTTGCGAAATTGCAAGAGGAGATCGCAAAGGCGCAGGCAATTGTAGATAAGAAATAGATAGTACGACGACATAATAGCGGAAGAAGGGGATGCGGAGGATATGTGAGAGCCGTTGGGTTGCTAGTGTCTTTTCAAGTACGCCATAACGGGGCTCCCCAGGAAGGAAGCTGGAATTGGGATAATAAAGGCAAATGAGCGAGGAATTTCGCATCTGCGTTAAGGGATGTGCAGAGCACTTGTCCACCGGGATGAATTTGAACAATTCAATAATGCCGCTACCAAAAGTTGCAGCGCACTTTCCTCTTCCGCGGGTCCGCTCTACTAAGTAATTTCCAGCTGCATTGACCGCAAAGTTGTGGAGCTAGCTAGCAACTATGTAATCGAGACTTCTAACAAACCCATAACATGGAAAAGGAGTAACATACAACTAGTCCAATATCTGAAAACAGCGCAAAGCTCCCTATACCTTTTCATCCAAAACGTGTCTGCTAAGTGAAGCCTTTATGTATCGCTAATATGACCGTGAAAAGCAAATCTGCTGTTATTCTCATCACTTGTACTGTCAGACTTTAAAGTATGGTGTAAGTGGGGCAGCGGGATCGAGCGAAAAGGACGGCTTTGACGAAGAGTTTAAGCGGAAAATGTTTATGAGTAGATAAGAGGAGAAGGAGCTTAGTTGACAAAGAGCAGTGATATCCACCCCACTCAGGGGGAAGTAGATGGACAGGTTGTAAAGAAAGGGGAGATGACTAAAGTAGGCCTTATAAGCGTTCACAAAAGTGGAAATTGAAAGACCAAGGCACCACACAGAGTCTATCTATGTTTCGACTTACTCAATTGAGCTTCTTGTATTAAAGTACATTTCTGATCTGACTTGGGAAGTAGGCTCAGATGATCTTTCGTCTTTATCATCTCATACTCTCATGTACCCATCCATGACTTCAAATGCTTCATCAAAATACCCAAATCAACCAATAACGCCGACTCTGTGCACCAACCTCTTATCCACAAACCCTTAAATTCCCAATTAAGTATCATCATCCCTATATTTGCTTACATGCTTAATCAAACAAGTCTTTAATCCAAGTGAGGAAGGAAATGTAGACTTCTATCTACTGTGGAAGCTTCGTCTGTGACTGTGAACGAAATATCCGCCGGTATATAAACTCCGGACTGCTTGGTTCGGTCTTTGATTGACCTAAACTGCTTCTTTCTATAGGCGTAATGGCCGTAGGCGAGGGCGTGAGCCCAATGTTTGATCTTGAAGATGCTGGTGACGTGGCTAGAACGTGGTCTGTTCGTGCTGTGACTGGTTGACTGCTGGAAAAGAAATCTATGACCCCCGGGGCACTGTTGCGTTGTATGTGAGAGCTATAATGGAACCCAAGTCCCTCTACAGTCTCGCCGGATGCTTCCAGCTCCGGACTACTCTCGTCGGTGTGAGAATCAATGTCTGCGTCAGAGCCAAACGGAGAATGACTTGTTTCACCAGCGGAAGAAACATCTGGCACGGCAAGACTCAATTCCGGGGCCTGCTTGGGTGAAAGAAATTTAAAAGGTTGGATATCTTCAGGTCGAGGTGTTGGGAATGGAGATGTATGCGCTGACCGAGGGCCGACCGATACTAGTGGAGGAATATAACGCCTTGAGACACTCCAGTGAGAATGTGAGGCTTTGATTGGCGGTCTTGAAAGTATCTTCTGGTCTTTTGGGGAGCTAACTCTATCAGCTGCAAT